>Ga0070741_10000192_pt1 | contig 229448 bp, 191 predicted proteins | sample Coa_R1_4_FD_66440 | JGI IMG/M metagenome (GOLD analysis project Ga0070741, IMG submission 66440) | Surface soil microbial communities from Centralia Pennsylvania, which are recovering from an underground coalmine fire - Coalmine... | ecosystem: Environmental > Terrestrial > Soil >...
AATCGACCCGGCGGGCGAGATATGATCGGTCGTTACGCTGTCACCAAGCATCGCAAGGACGCGCGCGCCGTGGATATCCTGCAGGGGGCTCGCGGTGGGCGCCATGCCGTCAAAGAAGGGCGGCGCTTTGACATAGGTCGAGTGGTCCTCCCATTGGAAGAGCTCGCCCTGGGGGACGGCAAGGCTGCGCCAGCGCTCGTCGCCCTCGAACACCTGGCCGTACTCCGCGCGAAACATCGCCGAGTCCACCGCCGAGGCCATCACGCGGTTGAGCTCATCGGCAGACGGCCAGATATCGCGCAGATAGACCGGCTGGCCCTGCGGATCGTGTCCGAGCGGGTCGCGATCGGGATCGAGATCGATGGTGCCGGCCAGCGCATAGGCGACGACCAACGGCGGTGAGGCGAGGTAATTGAAGCGCACCACCGGGTTGATCCGTCCTTCGAAGTTGCGATTACCGCTGAGAATCGCGGCGGCGACGAGATTGCCCTCCTTGATCGCGTCGGCGATCGGTTCGGCGACCGGGCCGCTGTTGCCGATACAGGTGGTGCATCCGTAACCGACCAGGTTGAAGCGCAGGCGCTCGAGGTATTCGAGCAGGCCCGCGCGCTTCAGGTAGGCGGTCACCACCTTCGACCCGGGGGCGAGACTGGTCTTGACCCAGGGCTTGACGCTCAAGCCGCGCTCGACGGCTTTTTTCGCCAGCAGACCGGCACCGAGCATCACGGACGGGTTCGAGGTGTTGGTGCAACTGGTGATCGCGGCGATTACCAGCGAGCCGTGCCGCAGCGTGAACTCGTCGCTGCCGAGACGGGCGCGTGCCGAATGGCTCAGCGCGCCGAGGTCATGCTCGAGCGGATGCTCTTCGCGCCCGGGCTCCGGATTGCCGCCCTCGCTTTTCCATCGTTCGAGCACCTGCGGCGCGATATTGTTGCCGTCGGTGAGTACCTCCTTCACCAGTTCATCGCGAAAGTTGCGCCGGGCGGCCTTGAGCGGCACGCGATCCTGAGGGCGGCGCGGACCGGCGAGGCTCGGCTCGACCGTGCCGAGGTCGAGCTCGAGAGTATCGGTGAAGACGGGCTCCGGTGACTGCACCGTATGGAACAGTCCCTGATGCTTGCAGTAGGCCGCGATCAGTTGCACCTGGGCTTCGGCGCGGCCGGAGAGCCGCAGGTAATTGAGCGTCTGCTCATCGACCGGGAAGAAGCCGATCGTCGCGCCGTACTCCGGCGCCATGTTGGCGAGCGTGGCGCGATCGGCGACGCTCAGGTTCTCGATACCCGGACCGAAGTATTCGACAAACTTGTTGACGACGCCCTTTCGGCGCAGCATCTGCGTCGCCGTGAGGACCAGATCGGTCGCCGTGGCGCCGGGCGGCAGAGCGCCGGTCAGGCGGAAGCCGATCACTTCCGGCACCAGCATCGGGGTTGACCGCCCGAGCATCGCGGCTTCGGCCTCGATTCCGCCGACGCCCCAACCGACGACACCGAGTCCGTTGATCATCGTGGTATGCGAATCGGTGCCAAAAACCGTGTCCGGATAGGCGGCGCCGTCCTTCGTGGTGAAGACCACGGGGGCCAGATACTCGAGATTGACCTGATGGACGATTCCGGTATCCGGGGGCACCACGCGGAAATCGCGGAAGGCGCCCTGTCCCCAGCGCAGGAAGCGATAGCGCTCCTGGTTGCGCTCGAACTCCATCTGCGCATTGGTCGCGAAGGCCGACGCCGAGCCGTAGACGTCCACCTGCACCGAATGATCGATTACCAGGTCAACCGGTTGCAGCGGATTGATCCGCTTCGGATCGCCGCCGAGATGCTTGATCGCGTCGCGCATCACGGCCAGGTCGGCGACGACCGGGACGCCGGTAAAGTCCTGCAGCAATACGCGCGCGGGCATGAAGGAAAACTCCTGCTCGACGCGGCCGCGAGTGCCGGCCCATCGGGCCAGCGTCTCAACGTGCTCGGGCGTGACCACGGTGCCGTCTTCGCGGCGCAGGACATTTTCGATCATGACTTTGATCGAATAAGGCAGGCGGTCGAGTTCGTAACCCTGTTTCGCCAGATTTTCCAGCGAATAGATCGAATATTGGCTGGCGCCGACCGTAAGGGTGGCGCGTGTGCCGAAGCTGTTGTTCTTCATAGTGGCGGCTCTCGCAGAAGGTCGAAGTGGATCCAATTTTGCGCGATTTGCGATGGCTGCGCCATCTTTTGCCCGGCGCAAAATTGAGCGTTTGCCCGCGCGCAATCAGGCCTCAAAGAACCACGACCCTGACGAGCAGGCGCAAGGGCACGCCGAGGTCGCGAAGATCGAATTCGAGCAGGCGGCCGCTTCCGATCCCAGCCGGGATATTCAGAACGAGCGAGAGCTTATCCACGATGCCTGAGCCGCCGCACTCCGGGCACCATCCGTCGCGCCCGCCGCATCGCGGGCAATGTGTGGTGATCGGCAAATCGAACGGCACACGGCAGCCGAAGAGCGCTTCGTGCGGCGACAGCACGGCTTCGAGCCGGAGGACCGGCGGCGACGCATCGGTAATGTCGGTCAGCGGCGCAGGCGGGCGGCGCGACGCGGCGAAGCGCGGTTCCGCGCGCTGCGCGGCCTCCAGACGCCGGCGGTCATAGGCGCGGCGCCGCGCCGGATCCCGGAGCACTTCGTAGGCTTCATGAATCTCGCGGAAGCGCTCCGGGTCGGCATGCGGTCCGACGTCCGGATGGGCGGCGAAGGCGGCCTGGCGATAAGCGCGTCGGATTTCATCGTCGTCGGCATCGTCGGCCACGCCGAGAATCGCGTAGAGACTGCGGTCCGGCATCGCGCATCCGGGGCGGCGTTATCAGGCGGCGCGCACTTCGATACGGCGGGGTTTGGCCTCCTCGCGCTTGGGCAGCTCCAGTTCGAGTACGCCGTTGCGCATCGTGGCGCGGATTTTCGACTCGTCGATACTCTCGTGGAGCGCAAACTCCCGATAGTAATTGCCAACGTTGTATTCAGTGTATATCGGGCGGAGACCGTTATACATTTCGGTTGCCACTCTGCCGTGGATCGTCAGCACGCCGTCCTTGAGCGTTACTTCGACATCCTTCTCCCTGACGCCGGGCATATCAGCCCACAGTTTCAGGGATTCATCAAATTCATAGATATTGACATCGGGCACGAAGTAGCGACCGGGCCGCGTCTGCTCCTGCGGCTTGGCGACTTCCTGCTTTTCCTTCGGCGTCATCTCTTTGGTTTCGTCGGCCATGGCTTTCACCTCCGATACTTCAGACCGTCTGCACGGCGATTTGGCGCGGCCGGGCGTGTTCGCTACGCGGAACCTTGATCTGCAGCATGCCGGCTTCGTAGCGCGCCTCGGCACGGTTCACGTCATAGTCCTCGGGCAGTTGGATCGAGCGCGAGAAGCTGCCTTCGTTGAGCTCGCGCCGATGGTAACCGCGGCCGTGCCCATTGGGCGAGAAGCTGCGTTCGCCGGCGATCGTCAGCGTGCGGCCCTGCCCGGTGATATTGAGTTTGGATGGATCAAGGCCAGGGGCTTCGATTATCACCATCGCGCCTTCATCCGATTCAAAAATGTTGACCGGCGGATAGGCGCCGACGCCCGAGAGCCCGGAGCCGAAGCTCGGGTTGCGCATGAAGCGCGCGAGCTCGTTTTGTAAACTGAGCATTGCGTCGATGGGATCGAGTGATGAATCGAATCTCAGCAGTGCCATATGCAACCTCCTCGATGAATCTGTCTGGTGGCGCCGGTGGCGTGAATAGTAATTGCATATTCGCGCCGACCGTCGTGCCGTGAGTGATTACCGCTCCTGGATTCTCAGTAAGCACGGTCGGGCGCCTGCGCAACCTGCAAAGAGGAGGGCGCGATCGCATCGCGGCGCCGCTTTGCCGCCGCAGCAAATGAGCCTGGGGAGAAGATTCGCGAATGCCGACTCGTCGCGGTCGGAAGATGGCTTTGCGCTACGCCTTGCGCGAACGGCTCGCGACCGACTGCGGCGATAGACAGCGGGCGCGCGACGGTGTTTACTGAGCCCGTGGAGTGGTCAGTGCTGACACCCCCTTTGTTCTTCCTCCTGAAGCCTGCCGCAGCTCGTTCAAAGGTGCACCGGATGACGCTCTGACGGATCTCCAAGGGGGGTCGAGATGAAGGCTTCTTTTGCGTTGGCAGCCCTCGCGTTGGCCGCCGGCGGATGCGCCGCCGGGTTCGGCAATCCGACGGGACTTTCGAGCGTGGCGAGCGCCCTCGGTGAAGTGGGCGCCACCGCGACCGGATTCAAATCGACCGAGTCAACGGTCAAGCTGAACGACGCCAACAAGGACCTGCTCGAAGCGCAGGCCGCGGTGACGCAGGCGCAGCTCAACGACGCTCAGGCGGAGCATCAGCGGATCGCGCACGAGCGGGTGGTTACCGCCAAGCTGCTCCGCAACATGTCCGACGCCTATCACGAGCCGGTCTTTCTGACGCTGGCTGAATGGGTGGAGGCGGGCGGTGATCCGGACTTCGCCTTCAAGTACGCCCTGAACCATATCGAGAGCGACGCGCGAACCAAGGTGATTCCGCAGCAGCAGCCGGCCGTGGCGTTGGCGCTGCCGATCCAGCCGGCAACCGCGTCGCCGTTGGCGCTGAAAGCTGCGAGCGCGCCGAGCGTTGCGGCCAACTCCGCGGCCGCCGCCACCGACGCCGGGACCCCCAACGCAGCCCTGCCCGTCGATAATGCCGAGGTCGTCAACCAGCGCTGACGACCGCTTTCGAAGACGCCGTGCCGCTAAGCGATTGGCCGAGCTGCGCGGGCGGTCATGGCGATACGGGGCGGCCGCGACCGATGCCAGGTTGGAAATCCCCGGCTTCGGCGGCTTCACGCCGCCTGTCCCAGCCGAGCTCTGCGGCCATCAGTCGCGCGACGACCGGCGCGGCGGCCGCGGCCTTATCGGGGTCGTGCCACGACAGCGCGACGCGGCGGATAAGGAAGTCGGCCACGGTCCGCGCCATCTCGTAGCGAACCGCAAAGATGATCTCGGCGGCGATTAGCGCTGCGTCATCGAGGATTGGCGCGGCGAAGCGCGGTTCATCGCGCGCGATCCGCGCAACGAGCTCCACACGCGTCCCATAACGACTGCGCAGCGCGCCTTGAAGGTGCTCGGGGAGCCCAGCGAGGGCCTCAGTCGTCGCGGCCAGACGTCGCGCGCCTGGCAGCGGAAGCTCTCGCGTCATTGCGGCGGCGCCGCCCAACCCGAGCCGCGAGGCGACGCGGCGCAGCACCTTTTCGGCGATCACGCGATGGGTGGTGAGCTTGCCGCCGGCGACGGTGACAAGTCCTGACGGCGCGATTTCGATCAGCTCCTCGCGCGCAACCCGCGAGGCGCTGCGCGCCGGATCTTCGCCGGCGAGCACCCGCAGGCCCGCGAAGGCCGTAAGTACGTCGTCGGGTCGGAGTGCCGCCGCCGGCAGGGTTTCGTTGACCACCTCGAGCAGGTAGCCGAGGTCTGCGGCGTCCGCGGCCACCTCTGCCGGATCGCCACTGAAGTCGGTATCGGTTGTGCCGACGAGAACATTGGCGTCGAGCGGAATCACGAAGACGATCCGGCCCTCACCGTCGGTCAGCACCAGGGGCCCGGTGATCGGCAGGCGCGCGCGCGAAACGATCAGATGGACGCCCTTGGTCAGGCGCGCGCACGGCGCGGCATCCGCGCGATCCATCCGCCGGATCGCCTCGAGCCAGGGACCGGCGGCATTGATAAACACGCGGGCGCGCAGTTCGAACGAAACGTCGCGCTCGCGATCGCGAACGCCGATTGCGGTGAGCGCACTGCCGTTATGCAGCAGGGCCTCGGCGGCCGCGTAGTTGGCGATCGCCGCGCCGTGATAGGCCGCATCCAGCGCGTTTTCGAGCGTTATTCGGGCATCGTCGCTCGCGCAGTCGTAATAGGTCGCAGCGCCGTTCAGTCCGTCGCTCCGCAGCATCGGCTCGAGCATGGCGGCCGCCTCTCGGGAAAGCCGCCGATGGCGTTCGGCGCGTGCGGGACGGGCCATCAGGTCATACAACGCCAGTCCGAACCCGATCGCGATCCGGCCCGGCCGCCTGCCGCGATAAAACGGCATCAGGAAGCGCAGCGGATGGACCAGATGGGGCGCCGTATGCCAACGGAGCCGCTCGCGCTCGCGCAGCGCTTCAAAAACCAGGTGAAACTGGCCCTGCGGCAGATAGCGCAAGCCGCCGTGAATCAGTTTCGATGAGCGCGACGAGGTTTCACCGGCGAAATCGCCCTTATCGATCAGGGCAACCTTGAGGCCGCGAAGCGCCGCGTCGCGGGCGATCGCGGCGCCATTGATCCCGCCGCCGATTATCGCGATATCGAAGTTCTCGCGCCCAAGCCGCTCGACCATCGCCGCGCGCTCGAGCCGAGCGTCCGGACCGCGGTCCCGGTTCAAGCGCGCGCCATCTGCTCGACGCGCGGCCGCTTAACCTGCCCGGTCATTCATCGTCTTCCTGGAAGGAATAACGCTCCTCCTTCCACGGGTCGCCGTGATTGTGGTAACCGCGCACTTCCCAGAAGCCGCGGCGATCGCGCGCGGTGAACTCGATCGCGCGCACCCACTTGGCGCTCTTCCAGGCGTAGAGCTTCGGCACCACCAGCCGCAGCGGCCATCCGTGATCCGGCTCGAGCTCCCGGCCGTCGTGCCGATAGGCCAGGAGAGCGTCCTCGGCGAGAAACTCGGCGAGCGGCAGATTGGTGGTATAGCCGCCGTCGCATCGCACGAAGACATGGCGCGCGTCGGCCTTGACCCCGGCCAGTTCGGCGACGAGGCGCGTTTTGACGCCCTCCCAGCGATTATCGAAGCGCGACCAGGAGGTCACGCAATGGAAATCCGCTAGTTGGGTCGTGCGCGGCAGCTCGCGAAACTGGTTCCAGGTAAACACCAGCGGGCGCTCGACCAGGCCGCTGACCCGCAAATTCCACGTCGCCGGATCGAAGCGTGGCGTCGGACCATAGCTCAGAACCGGAAAATTGGTCACCAGCGTTTGACCGGGCGGCAGCCGTGAATCGGCAGCCGCGGATGCGGCTGACTTGGGCATAGGCGCAAGATAACGAAGCGCGCCGCGCACTGGAAGAGCGCGCGCCGTCAGACGCTGGTCTGCGCCGTTTCGGTAAGTCCGTTCAGCCGGGCGATAATCGCGTCGCGCACGGCCGCGGTGGTCGCCTTCCCGCCGAGGTCGGGCGTGAGCACGCGCCCCCCGCGCAGCACCTCGCCGACCGCCCGACGGATCCGTTGGCCGGCGATGCTGTCACCGAGGTAGTCGGCGAGCATCGCCGCCGATAGAATCGCGGCGACCGGATTGGCGATATTCCGGCCGGCAATATCCGGAGCGGTGCCATGGACGGCTTCGAAGATGGCGCCGTGCTCGCCGTAATTGGCGCCGGGAACCACGCCGAGGCCGCCCACCAGCCCCGCGCACAGGTCGGAGATGATATCGCCGTAGAGGTTTTCCAGCAGCAGGACATCGAAGGCGGCGGGATTCGTCACCAAACGCATGCAGGCCGCATCCACGATCTGCTCGTCGTACCTGATCGTCGGAAAACTCTGCGCCACCTGGCGCGCGCATTTCAGGAAAAGCCCGTCGGAGAGCTTCATGATATTGGCCTTGTGGATCGCCGTAACCCGCTTGCGGCCGTTATGCAGCGCGTACTCGAAAGCGAAGCGGGCGATGCGCCGCGAGGCCTGCGCGGTGATCACTTTGACGCTCTCGACCACTCCCGGCGCGACCTGATGCTCGATACCGGAATACAGATCCTCGGTGTTTTCACGCACGATCACCAGGTCAACGTTGTTGAACGGAGTCTGCACGCCCTCGAAGTTCCGCGTCGGACGCAGGTTCGCGTACAGATTGAAGGTGCGCCGCAGATGGACATTGATCGATCGATAGCCCTGTCCGACGCCGGTTTCGAGCGGGCCCTTGAGCGCGATACGGGTGCGTTTGAGCGAATTGATCAGCTCGTCCGGCACCGGCGTCTTGTATTTTCGGAGGGCAACGGCGCCCGCCTCCTGGCGCTCCCAGGCGATCCGTACACCGGCCGCCTCGAGCACCTCGACCGCCGCGCCGATCACTTCCGGCCCGACGCCGTCGCCCGGAATCAGAGTGACCGGCGTGAGCCCCTCACCGGCCGGAACCTCGCGGCGGCGCCGCGCCGCTTCTTTCGGCACCGTCGGCCAGGCCGGCGGAGCGGAAGCGGACCCGCGTCCGCTGATTTGAGTCGTCATAAACCTGGATGCCAACCTCAGAGGTCAAACCGGATACCGGACGCGAGGCGCCCGCCGAGTCCGGCTCTCGCCGATCGGCCGTTCAGCGGTTGACCAGTCCGATAAACAGATCACCGACATTGGTACCGGTCGGCCCGATCACCAGCAAGTCGCCGAGCGCGGCGAACACATTATAGGAATCGCAGCGACGTAATGCAGCGTGCGGATCGATTCCGGCCTCCCGGGCGCGCGCGACCGAAGCCGGCGTGACAATCGCCCCGGCAGCATCGGTCGGTCCGTCGATCCCGTCGCTGCCCGCGACCAGCGCCATCACCTGGCGCTGCGCGCCCGCGAGTTCGACCGCGATCGCGAGCGCGCAATGCTGCGCCCGCCCGCCCTTGCCATTGCCGCTGACCGTAACCACGGGCTCGCCGCCGGCGATGAGGCATGCCGGCGGATGATCAACGGCGAGCAGGCGCCGGCCCAGCTCGCCGCCAAGTTTTTCCGCCTCGCCGCGCAGGCGAGGTCCGATGGTCACGGCGTAACCCAGTTGCTCGGCCACCGCCGCGATCGCCTGCAGCGCCGCCGCGACGTCGCCGACGATGACATTGGTCACCGACGCCAGACGGGGGTCGCCCTCCTTGAGGGTTTCCGGCAGCTCCCCGGCCATCCCGCGTTCGAGGCGCGCCCGCACGGCTTCCGGAGCGCGGCCCCATACTTTGCGCCGCTTCAGGATCGTTACCGCATCGGCAAAGGTCGTGGGATCGGCCACCGCCGGGCCCGATCCGATGACGGCCAGATCATTGTCGATCACGTCGGAAAGAATCAGGCTGAGCATCCGCGCTCCGGTCGGCAAGCGACGCAGAAGGCCGCCGCCCTTGAGCTCCGACAGATGCTTCCTGACCGCGTTCAGCTCCGCGATCGGCGCCTCCGTGCGCATCAACGCCGCACTCACCGCCACCTTGTCCGTGAGTGAGATTCCCGCGGCCGGCACCGCCATCAAGGCCGACGCGCCACCACTCAGCAGGAACAGTAGAAGCTCATGCGATGGCGTTTGCGCGACGAATTCGAGCGCGGTCCGGCCCGCCGCTTCCGACGCGGCGTCGGGCAGCGGATGCGACGCCCATAGTGATCGCACGCCAGGCGGCAACGGCGCGGTCGGCACTCCATGCGGCGCGATTACCAATCCGTCGCGGAGCCGCGTACCGACGATTCGCGCAGCCGCCGCAGCCATCCCGGGCGCCGCTTTGCCCACGGCCAGCATTCTTATCGACGCGGCGCCGTCGAGCGCGCGCCGCGTCTCGAGCGACGGATGCGTGACTAACGCACGCGTGACGACCTGCTCCGCGCCGACCGCGCCGATGCCGGCAGCGTAGAGGCGCAGCAGGTTGGATCGCGTGCGGGACAGGTCGTTGTTCATGATTCGCTCAATGGACGATCATGCGCGCGGAATTGTTGAAAATCACCCATGGCTGGCGCAAGGAGTGCTTCAAATCTGATCAACTGACGCGTAGATTGTGAGCACGACGATTCGAGATGGTGCAGGTGGGGGCGGGGGTGTGTCCACAGCAGTCGCCAATCCATTTAACACAGGTCGCACTGGGATGCGTTAAGTCGCGATATCGAGCGATTGACGATATTAACAAAAAAGATGGTGCGCTCCTTGCTAGGACACTCAAATTGTGACCGAGACTTTTGAGGCGGCAACCCGCGCATCGCTCGCGGCCCTGATCGAGCATCACATCCGTTTCACCCTGGCCAAGTCGCGCGGCCAGCTACGCAAACGCGATTGGTACACCGCGGTGGCGATGGCGTTGCGCGACCTGCTGGTCGATCGGATGCTGGCGACGCGGGCGCGCTTCGACCGCCGCGACGCCAAGCGGGTCTACTATCTCTCGCTCGAATTCCTGATCGGTCGCTCGCTCGACAACAACCTGCTTAACCTCGGGATTCGCGAGATGTGTCGCGAGCTACTGGCGGCGCGCGGCATCGACCTGCAGGCGCTTTTCGATGAAGAGCATGACGCGGCGCTCGGCAATGGCGGACTCGGGCGACTCGCTGCCTGTTTCCTCGATTCGATGGCCTCGCTGGATATGCCCGGCTACGGCTACGGCATCAACTATGAGTTCGGCTTGTTCCGCCAGGAAGTTCGCGACGGTTACCAGGTCGAAGCGCCCGATGCCTGGCAGCAGGATCCCTCGCCCTGGCTTATTCCACGTCCCGAAGAGGCCTGCGTGGTGCCGGTCTACGGGCGGATCGAGCACGACGATCGTCAAGGCCGCTATCAGCCGCGATGGGTCGATCAACGTCCGCTCGTCGGCTTGCCCTCCGACCTGCTGATCGCCGGCTATGGCGGAAAAACCGTCAACTTCGTGCGCCTGTTCGCCGCGCGCGCTTCCGACGAATTCGATATTCGCATTTTCAACTCCGGCGACTACGTCAAGGCGGTCGAACAGAAGATTGTCTCCGAGACGCTCTCGAAAATTCTCTACCCCTCGGACTCCATTCAAGCGGGTCGCGAATTGCGCCTGATGCAGGAGTATTTCTTTGTCGGCTGCGCTATCCGCGATATCCTGCGCGGCTTCAGCCGGCGCGGCGAAGACGATATCCGCGACCTGCCGTCGCGCGTCGCGATTCAGCTCAATGATACCCATCCGACTCTGGCTATCGCCGAGCTGATGCGCCTGCTGCTCGACGAATACGGCCTCGAATGGGGCGCCGCGTGGGAGATTACCAACGCGACGGTCGCCTTCACCAACCATACGCTGATGCCCGAGGCGCTCGAGCGCTGGCCGCTGGCGCTGCTCGAACACGTGATTCCGCGCCATCTGCAGATCATCCGCGAAATCGATTCACGGCTGCGCGGTCACGCCGCCACAGTCTGGGGTGAGCAGAGCGAGAAGCTCGGCCGGATTGCGATCATCGACCCCTACGCCAACGGCGGCGAGGTCCGCATGGCCCATCTCGCGATGGTCGGCAGTCATTCGATAAACGGCGTCTCAGAACTGCACTCGGAACTGGTTAAGACGCGGCTGGCCCCGGAATTCCACGAGCTCTGGCCCGAGCGTTTTAACAACAAGACCAATGGGGTGACGCAGCGGCGCTGGCTGCTGCTTGCCAATCCGCGCTTAGCCAACCTGCTGACCCGGCTGATCGGCGACGGCTGGGTCACCGACCTCGAACGCCTGCGGGTCCTCGAACAGCACGCCGGCGATGAAGGTCTGCACGCCGAGTTCACCGCTATCAAACGCGAGAACAAGGAGCGGCTCGCGACCACCGTCCATCGTCTGCTGCAGCTTGACCTTGATCCCGAATCCCTGTTCGACGTGCAGGCCAAGCGCATCCACGAATACAAACGCCAGCTCCTGATGCTGCTCGGCATCGTTTACCAGTATCTGCGCGTGGTCGAGGACCATGTCGATCCGATCGTGCCGCGCTCGTATATCATCGCCGGGAAGGCGGCGCCGGGGTACTGGGCGGCCAAGCTGATTATCAAGTTAATCAATTGCGTCGCCGATGTCGTCAACAACGACGCCCGCACCCACGGCCTGTTGAAGGTGGCCTTCGTGCCCGACTACCGCGTCTCGCTGGCCGAAAGGATTATTCCCGCCGCCGATCTCTCCGAGCAGATTTCCACCGCCGGCCGCGAAGCGTCGGGCACCGGCAACATGAAATTCGCGATGAATGGGGCGCTCACGATCGGCACGCTCGACGGCGCCAATATCGAAATCCGCGACGCCGTCGGCCCCGAGAATATCTTTATCTTCGGTCTGACGGCGGGTGAAATCGCCGAGCTCACGCAGCGCGGCGACTATCAGCCCTCGCGCTACTATCACCAGGACGAGCGCATCCGGCGCGTGCTCGACGCGATCGCGGACGGCCGCTTTCTGCCGCGCGAACCCGATCTGTTCCGCTGGGTGCGCGAGAGCCTGCTCGGCCGCGACGAATACATGGTGCTTGCCGATTTCGCCGCATATATCGAGACCCAGGAGGCAATCTCGCGCGAGTACGCGCAGCGTGGCAGTTGGCGGCGCAAATCGATCCTGAATGTGGCGCGGATCGGGCGCTTCTCCAGCGATCGCGCAGTGCGCGAATACGCTCGTGATATCTGGCACCTGAGCGATTAGCGCCGCTCGCCTGCGCGCGCCGCGCCGGCATCGACGAAAGCTCGCCGTCTAAAGCCTCGCCGCCGCGGCGACCTTCGCGACGGTCGGTTCCGCGGCGCTTTGGCGAGGAACTAGGGCGTTATCTTCTGGCTGAATTTGAAATTGACGTTCGTCGAAAACGTCCCCGATTCGATCATCTGGAGTTGCGGCAGTCCGCTGGTGATCGTGATCGACATCGGCACTGTCGCCGCGGTTCCCGGAGCGATATTGCCAACCGTATAGGGTAGAGTCGGCGCGCTCAGCGTGGCGTCCGCCGCTGGACTTAGCGCAATCGAATTGATGCGCAGATTGCTCACCGTCCGCGCATTGCCGTTGGTCAACTGCAGATTCAGCGTCAGCGTGGTGCCCGACAGGGCGATATCGACTACCTGCGCCGTGATCCCGAACACGGTCTGCTGCGAGGGCGACGGCGCCAATCCCGCCAGCGTCGCTCCGCGAAAGTTACCCGACAGGTCAGCCACGAAAGTAGCGCCGCCGGTCTCCGGATCGATGATGTTAACCGCGTTATCCGGGCAGCCGCCGGCGGCATAGAGCGTGCCGTTCTGCAGCACCAGCGCGCCCGCATTGCCGACGCCGATTTCCGTCGCCACGCCCGTCGTTGTGTCGATCGCATAGAGGCCGTTTCCCGTGCCCTCTGACGCATAGAGGGTCGAGGAACCCGACGAAAGCCAATTCTCGCACGAACTGGCCACCGGCAGGTTGGTCTGGCCGATATACGTGGCCTTGCCCGTCGCCGCATCGACCGACCACAGGTTGCCGCCGTTGTCGAGCCCGTACAATCCGGTCATCGTCGAGCCGAACGCCGCGATCGCAATGATGCCCGTGCCGACTTCGGCAGCAGTGCCGTCGGCGACATCGATCTGATACAGGACGTTGGTGTATAAGCCGGCGCCGTAAAGCGTATTGCCAATCATGCCAAGGCCCGACAATGCCGGCACCGCAGAGACTTTGGTGAAGACGCCGGTCGTCAGGTCGAGTTTGCCGAAAGTGCCAAGACGATCGGTGGCAAAAACAACTTGATCGGCCCGCGCGGCTCCCGCTAACGCGATCAGCAGGGCGAACGCGCTAGCTAAAAGCGCCGTAAATTTTATCATTTTGCTGACCATTTCCTTTCAGTAGCAAATCTGTGCAGGATTTACCATGGCGAACGGTCAGCGCTGTCGGTGTCTACGTTTTGCGTGATCTAGCGAACGCGCTCTTTTACGGCCGCAGGATGAGCAAGTTCGCGCCCGAAGTTTATCCGCCGTGAGCGCCCGCGCAGCGTGGCGCAGGGTCGAAGCTTTATCGTCGGCGGGCGTTATAATCATGGGCCGGCGCGAAGCCGCGGATTCGCGCCGGCGCAATACGGGTCGGGAGTCGGGCCGAGACTAAGCGGCGGCGGGCGGGATCATGGCGATTTTGCCGGCGATGGTGTTGGTTTCCATCAGCTCCTGCGCGTGAGCTATCTCGCGCAGCGGCAGCACCTTGCCGACGACGGGCTTAATCAACCCGCGCTCGACAAAGCGCATCGCGTCCATCAGCTCGCCTTTGTTGCCGAGATGGGAGCCGAGATAATTCTGCTGTTTGTTCCACAAGAGCCGGATATCCATATGGGCGTCGAAGCCCGAGGTCGCCCCGCAGGTGACGATGGTGCCGCCCCATTTGAGGCATTGCATCGATAACGGCCAGGTGTCCGAGCCGGTATGCTCGAAAACGATATCGGCGCGGCGGCCGTTGGTAATCTTGCGCACCTCCTGGAAAACGTCGTGTTTCTTGCGATGCAGCACGAATTCCGCGCCGAGCTGGCTGCACAATTCGAGCTTGTCATCGCTCGAGGCCACCGCGATCGGGCGCGCGTTGTACAGCTTCGCAACCTGGATCGCCATCACGCCCAAACCGCCCGCCGCGCCCCAGATCAGCACGAAGTCGCCGGCCTGGATGCGCGCCCGCGTCACCAGCATCCGCCACACCGTCACCAGCACGAGCGGCATCGTGGCCGCTTCGACGTGGCTCAGGTTGCGCGGCTTCGGCAGGACATTGACCGCCGGTACGCGGCAATAATCGCCATGGGCGCCGTCCAGCGGACCGGTTTGAAAACCCCAGATCTTGAACTGCGGACAGAAAAACTCTTCGCCGCGCGTGCAGTAATCGCACTCCCGGCAGGAGATTCCGCAATGGACCACCACCTCGTCCCCGACGCGGACATTGCGCACCTCACTGCCCGTCTCGACGACCACGCCGGAGGCGTCGGAACCGGAAATATGCGGCAGAATTATCTTCATTCCCGGAAGGCCGCGCCGCGCCCAGATGTCGTTGAAATTGCAGGCCGACGCTTTGACCTGGATGACGACGTCGTTGGGCCCCGCCTTCGGGGTGGGCGTCTCGGTGTAGCGCAGAACCTCGCAGCCTCCATTGCGTTCGAAGACAATTGCTTTCATGCCGCCGTTTACCTTGATAATTGATTGTGCTGAACAGCCGTTCAGCGAAAAGTCTTCCCAGCGTACCGACTTGACCAACTTGTCGCAAGTTTCTTTGGCTAGGAATTACTAGGCTCGGCTTGAGATAAAGATGGCTCAGATGGTGCCAGCTCGTGCACTTTCGTACCGCGTAAGACCGGGCTAGTCACACGATGGCGAAAGTGGCGGTATTTACACTTGGCGCGCGATCGCGCGAAGATGGCGCTTCGCGCCGTTGCTGAGCTTCAGCAATGGCCGCGTAATCAAATCCCCTTTTGGAGACAATTCAACCCGATGTTTGTGCTTGAAAACGGCGCCCGTTTCGTCATCCCGCGCACCGAGATGACCTATCCCGGTCATAATCTCAAACTGCATCAGAACGCCGCCGACCCGCAAAAATCCCCGGTCGATCACGTCATGGCGGACTTCGAGGATGCCTGCCCCTACGAATTCAAGGGCGAGAAGAGCCGCAAGGTGATGGTCGAGGCGCTCAACACGCTCGACTTCGGGCGCAAGGTCGTGACCGTCCGGCCCAACAATATCCACTCACCGTTCTTCAAGGGCGATATCGAAGCTATCGTGCTCGGCGCGCCGAATCGCTTCCACGGCATCATGCTGCCGAAGACCCGCAACGGCGAGGAGATCAAGCAGGTCGCGCGGCTCCTCGATGATCTCGAGAAGCGCGCCGGATGGAAGTACCAGTTGCAGATCGAATCGCTGATCGAGACCCCGCAGGCGCTGGTCCACGCCTACGAGATTGCCACCGCTTCGCCACGGATGGCCGGACTCGTCTTCGGCATCGCCGACTTCGCCGCCAACCTGGGTATCCGCGAGATCGTCGAAAACCAGAATCAGAACTTTCATTACGCCAAACAGGCGGTGGTGGTTGCGGCGAAGGCTGCCGGCCTCCACGCCGTCGATAACGTCTACCTGCGGCTCTGGCGCAAGGAAGATTCGCCCGAACGGGTGGCCGAGCTTCAGCGTGGCCTGCGCGAGAAAAATCAGGGCGCCGCTAATCTCGGCATGGACGGCACCTGGGTGATCCATCCGCAGCAGGCGCCGATCTGCAACGAGGTCTTCACGCCGACCACCGATCAGGTCGAAGAGGCGCGGCGCGTGATCCGGCTCTATCATGAGAAGGGCGGCGGTTCGATGGCCGATCCGAAGAGCGGCGAGATGATCGACGAGGCAACGATCAAGATCGCGCTGATGGACCTCGCCAAGGGCGCGCAGGCCGGGATGGTCAGTCAGGCCGAATTGAAAGAATGGTCGGAAAAGAGTCGCGCCATCACCGGCTACGATATCCTCGAACTGATGCGCCGCGTGGCCTGAGCAATCCGCGTCGGCGCTCGAGACGTCGCGCCTGACCGCATCCGCCAGGGGAGGCTGACGCCGTCCGCCTCCCCTGGCGCGTCGGCGCCGATACTTTGCCGCAATTCCCGCCCGTCTTTGCCCATCCCGGCCATCGGGAAAAATTCACCCGAACGGCGCCGCACGCGCCGATCGCATCGGATCGCCGCTCGCATCAATAGACGCCTGATTCCGCGCCACGGCGGATCTGCACCGGAGCGCGGCGCGGCGATCATCGGCAAACAATTTCACGACCCCCTCTTGACAATAAAATTTTTGCGGCGTAGCTGGCGGGGTACGGGGATTTAAAAACTGGTACCGCAAATCAAAGCTGGTGCCAGCAAATTGGTTGGGAGGGGACAACAACATGTTAACGCGCTACCGGTTCTCGTCTGTCTTGATAATCCTGCTTGTTGCCGCGTTGGGGAGCCCGCGCCTCGGCCGGGCGGATTGCAATGCGCAACCCGGCACCGTCATCACCATGGCCAACTGGCAACAATACAAGGACTGCTTCTCCGAGGGCGTGCAGTACTTCTTCCAGGGCGGCGGCTTCTGGAAGATGCCCCCTGACGTCGAGATTCATGTCGGCAAGCCGCAGACCTTCGAACTGCCGAAGGACTACGTCGAGGCTACCGAAAAATACGGCAGCCAGACGCGCCTGAGCCAATTGCCCGACGGTCGCTATCGCCTCGATAACTATGTCGCGGGTCTGCCGTTTCCGCATCCGAGCGGTCCTGACGCCGGCACCCAGATCGCCGCCAACGTCACCTACCGGATGCAGGGCTACCTGACCGCTGTCGGCATCGACCTCAACAATGCCGGCGCCTTTTACACCAAGGATCGCTTCGGTAGCTGGGCGGCGGAAATCGTCGATGCGGTCTATCGCCAGCTCGATTACAACTGGCAGCCCGGCGTCCCACGCACCGATCCGCTCGCCGCGGGCGCCTGGTATTCGGAGTGGCTGATGGTCGAACTGCCCGAGCAGTCGCGCTACACCGCGGCGTTGACGCTCTTCTGGCAGGACAACCTCAAAGACGAGGACGACTATGCGTTCGTGCCCGCACTGCGGCGTTCGCTGCGGCTGTCCTCGTCGGCGCGATGCTCGCCGCTCCTCGGCTCGGATATGGTCAAGGACGACCAGCGCGTGGGATGGAACGGCGGCGTCGGCAAGTTCGTCGGCAAGGTGGTGCGCGAACAGAATCTGCTGACGCTGGAGAAAATCGACGTGCCGACGGCGGCGAAATTTCCCGAAGAATATGACGGGATGCTCGGATGGCCGAAGCCGTCGTGGGGCTCGTGGGAGATACGTCCGGCCTATGTCGTCGATGTCAGGCGCATCCCGTCGCTCAATCCCGGCTACTGCTATGGCAATCGCCGCATGTATATCGACAAGCAGTACTATTTCACACTGGCCGAAGACATCGACGATTCCAACATGAAGCTCTGGAAAGTGGTGTGGACCGGCGGCACGCCCAACAACTACGATAGCTACGGGCCGCAACCCGGCTTCGGCGGCATCATCGAGAACTACTGGGACGTGCAGAATGACCACGTCAGTTACGTCTTCACGTTCAACAAGTCCGGCACGCCGATCTTCGTCGATTCCCAGGTGCCGGCCGCCTACAACAACGTCGCGAAGTATTCGACGCCCGGCGGCCTGCAACAGCTGATGCGCTAGGCCGAGGGTAGTTGCTCGACTTTCAACGCCGGCATCGTCCAGATGCCGGCGTTTTATTTGCGCTCTTCGGCCAGACAGGTCGGCACGCCGATCCGCCGCGAGGCATAGCGCGAAAGCAGCCGTACCACGTCCGGCGTGACGTGTGCGATAGCGTCCCGGCGGAAGCCCGCGGCCTCCGCTCCCTGCGTCTGCATCAGCCCGAACATCGCGAGTCGCGCCAGCGCGGCCACCCCTTGGCAATAGCGGATACGCGGAAGATCGACCGGGGCCAGCGCGTGATAGAGGGGCAGGTAAAGCGTCCGAAAAACGCGCCGCAAAAAATTGCCCGCCGCATTATCCCGCATCCACCGCGGATGCTCCATCGCGCTCGTCGCGAGAATTACCGACGTGGTCGCCGCGCACAGATGCCGATCGCCGTAATCGGCGGCCACCCAATCAATCACGCCGGTTACCCGGAAATTGCGCACGATCACGTTCTGCGGATGATAGTCCAGATGGACGATCGCGTCCGGCGCAGTTTGAAAGCGACCCGCCTGCTCACGCAGTCGCGCGAAGGCCTCGCGCAACCCCGGCAACGGTCCCTGCGCGATTCGCCGTTCGATGAGATCAAGGATCCGCGTCAACAACCCTCCGCCTGCCGACGCCCCGCCGCGCGCGCTCGTCAGGCCCGCGCTGGCGCCCGCCGCCGGTAAGCGCAGCCGATGGAGTGCTGCCTGTTGGCGGACGAAATCGATAAATCCCAACGAAAAGGTCTTGAACGCGCGGGCAAAACTGCCGGTCGAAAAAAGCGGACCGCCCGCCACCCGCTCCATCACCAGAAACGGCGCGCCGAGCGCTTGATGATCCGGCTCGAACAGGTACGGACGCGGCACGGGATAGGCGGTTGCCGCGAGCATCCGGATCGCTGCGGCCTCGCGCGCTGCCTTCTCGTCCGCCAAGCGCCCCTGGTACAGGCGCAGGACCAACGGTGTCCCCACGGCGTTCTCCGGTAGCCGCGCGCCGGCGTCGGCCACACTGAACTCGAAGACCGTCGTTTCCCATCCGCTCGCCAGCTCGCGAAAGGTGCGAAGCTTCGCCCCAAGGTACGCCGCGAGCGCGGCGCGGAGCGCGTCCGCCGGCGGCGCTACGGTTACGGCTGCTGCGGGAGCGGCTGCCCTTGAGGTGCGGGCACCGTCGTCTGTGGTAGCGACTGGAGCTTCTCCGGCGCAAGGTTCGGATTCGCCGCTTTCTGCTCGTAGGCCTGCTGAATGGTCGACGAGAGCAGCGGCCCATTGGTGTTCGAGATATCGATTGAAACGTCAACCGAAAGCCCGACGCGCAGCGGTTTGTCCGGCGGCGGCGGTTCATCGAGCACGATCTTCACCGGCACGCGCTGCACCACCTTGACCCAGTTGCCGGTGGCATTTTCCGGCGGCAGCAGGGCGAATGCCGCACCGGTGCCGGCGCTGATCGAATCAACGTGCGCCTTGTAGGTATAGCCGGGATAGATATCCGCGGTCACCTCGGCCGGCTGACCCACCCGCACGTCGGTGAGCTGCGTCTCCTTGTAGTTGGCCGTGATATACAGCCGATCGATCGGCACGATCGCCAGCAACGGTTCACCGGGTTGCACCCGCGTGCCGACGTGAACGCTCTTGCGGGTCACGATTCCGCTGAGCGGCGCGCGAATCTCCGTATAGCTCAAATCGAGCTTGGCCATGTCGAGCGCGGCCTGCGCCTGCTGTACGATCGGACGCGCATAACGCGCGTGATCCACGGCGTCGGCGCCGAGCGCGGCCCGCGCCTGCTCGAGCTGATGCTCGGCGAGCGCGCGGTCGGCAATCGCCACGCGCAGTCCGGTGGTTGCCTGATCGTAGTATTCCTTCGAAACGACCCCTTCGCGGGCGAGCTTCGCCGCGCGATCATAGTCGATCTGCGCCTGTCGCAATTGCGAGCCGGCGAGATTCAGACCCGCCTCGGCGGCGTCGAGCTGAGCGTAAAGCTGATCGACCGACTGCTCGGCGCGTTCGAGCTGCGCCTGCGCCTCGAACACGCGCTCCTGGTAGTCGCGCGGATCGAGCTCCAGCAGAAGGTCGCCGCCCTTGACCTTCCAGTTGTCTTCGACAAACAGCCGCGTGACGGTGCCCGGGATCCGTGAGGAGACGAGCGCGACGGTGCCGTCCACGTAAGCGTCGTCGGTCGAAACGTGTACGGCAAAGTATTTGTAGTAATGCCAGGCCGGAATAATCGCGATTAGCAGGATAATTATAACAACCGCGAGCAGAATTCTGCGGATCACGGGTTTCATTGCGTCTGTACGATACTCTCCGATTCCCATCCCGGTGGGCGCGAGGGATGTCGTCCCCGGGCAGTTAGCGGCTTACTTAAAACGTTAATGCCCGGTATGTCAATTGCGCCTCGCCCTGGCGTCTCACTGAATCGTCGCGGCCGGCCCGGCGGCGCGGTCGCGGCCTGAAAAACTCGCCGGCGTCCGTCTGGCGGCGCGGTCGCGCGAGGGCCGCCGGCGTGATGGTTCAATTAATCTTGATCGTGAAGGTGCCGCTGCCGCTCGCATGCACGAACTGATTATTGAAGAACAGATCGATATCGATCGGCGCGCCCTTGACCTGCGTGAACTGCCCGTCGACGCGCCCGGTCTCGGAATTGCCGTTGGGCGAATCAAACAGGATAACCGTCGGCGAGGCCGCCTGCAGCACGTAGGCCACGCTCTCATCCTCGACCAGCGCATTGTACACGCCGTTCGGCGGTCCCTTCACGTAAAAACGCACGTCGGGATTAGCCGGTGCGCCCAGGGCCGGCAGCGCGCCGTTGATCCCGGCGACGATCGTGCCATATGGGGTCGAGGTCGTCGCGATCGTCTTCACGTTGAAGCCCTGGATAATCTCGACGCTCAACAGGCGCGTGTCGTTGGTCACCTTGGTGCCAATGATCCGAATCGGATTCGGCAGCGGCCCGTTGACGATCAGCACATTAAGCGGGACGACGCCGTGAAGCCGCCACGAGGAGCGCGGATCCGAAACCGTCGCGATAAACGGCACGCCGGTGCTGCCGACGAAGCGGAAGACCAACTGCGCCGAACTGTTGGGCGTCGATCCCGGGTTGGTCGAGTTGCCGCCCCCCAACCCGTTGCATCCGGCACCCAGGACTGCCGCCACCAGGCCGGCGATTAGCGTCACCCTGCGCATCGCTCTAGAGCGGGTTCGGCAGGGGCGAGCTGGCGAGGCAGAGCCAGCAGGCGTTGGTGCTGCCCGACGGTTGGGTGAAATCGCTGCAGATACTATGGCACAACGGCGTCGGCGCCGGTGATCCAAGACCTATCTGCGTCGGCGCGGTCAGCGCGATATCCGGAGCGCTCGCGATCGGCGTCGGCGAGGCCGGACTCGGCAGCGTTTCATAGTGCGTGATGGTGTAGGTGTCGTCGGGCGCACACACCGCGAACTGATTGAAGGTCGCGGCCTGCGGGGCCTGATTGACGATGACATCGACGAGGTTGGCGGGCGCCGCCGGATCGGCCTTGGCCGCGACTATCAAGGTATCCTGATCCGGAAAGCCGGGCTGGAAGCTGCCGCTGACGCTGCCGTGCCCCACACAGGCCATGGTTGAAAGCGGCGCCGGCGTCGCTGTCGCGCAGAGGCCCGGCGCTGGGACCGCGCTCAGCACGCCGAACGTATGTCCGCTCGTCGTCTGCGGCACTGCCCCGAAGAGATCCTGCACCGAGCTGAAGATATCGTAAGCCGCCGGCGCCGGCACGTAATACGGGCTCGCCGTCGAGTTCGGCGTCGGCGTCGAGTTGGCCGGCACGAACAGCGGCAGAGGATTGAGATTCGACGTATTACCCACCTGGATCGCCGTCATGCCGACGTTCTCGCCGGTGAAGGTGCCGCTGTCCTCGGCCGTGACCAGCACGTTGTCATTGTTGACCGTCGGCGCCTGCGCCACGCTCGCCGTGATATCGAGCTCGCCGCGCGGCATCGAGAAGTTGCAGGGGACGATCCCGGCCTTTTTGTTGAAGCCCGAGCTCAGGCACTCGAACGATCCGGTCTTGTTGGTATTGACGTTCAGGATCTCGGTGTTGTAACCGGGCGCGATCGCTTCGAGCGCATACTGTTCGGTCGGCGTCTGGCTCGCGCTGGGCGCCGGCAGCTTGGGAATACCGTTGAAGGCCGGTTTGACGCTGGTGCTGCCCGGCAGCGGATAGTTGCCGATATCGTCGCTCGACGCCGTCCCGATAACCACGCAGTTATCCGGAATCTGCGTGCCGCCCGAACTGTTGGTCGTCAGGGCGCAGCTTGTGCAAGCCGCCGGCGTCGGCGTCCCCGGACCCGGCGACGCGCAGTCAACATAGTTGGGTGTGGGCGTGGGGCTCACGCCCGGCGCCGGACTGGTCAGGTTGACGATGCTCGGCGGGGCGAACAGCTCGAAAGTGGCGCCCGAGATTGCCGAGCCGGTGCAGTTGTCGACAATCTTGCCGCTCAGATTGCTGGTGTCGTGGGTCGTCACCGAGAAATGGAAGGGATCGGGCGAGGGGAACGATCCTGCGGAAAACTGGCCCGCCGGTACAAAAACGTTCGAGTGCGCCTCGATCGTATGACCCGACCCGGATCGCACGTAGAGGTCGTAGTTGCCGGTCGGCAGCACGATGTCGTACGAGTGATCGCTCGTGTTCACCGGCACGCTCGCGATCACGTTGCCGGTCCCGACCTGCTCGGCATTGACCGTCGTCTTCTTGACCGAGCCATCGACCGTATCCTGGATTTCGCCGGCATTCAGGCCCGGGAAGTTAAGGAAAGGCGGGGTGCTCAGACACTGCGGCAGCGGACCGCTCGTCAGGGTCTGCAGGGGACAGATATTGACCGAGTTCAAGAGCACGGTCTGATTGGACTGGGTCGGCGGCGCGCCCAAGTCCACCGCGATCGCGATCGGCAGCAGGATGCTGGTCTTGCGCGTCAGGGTGATCGAATTGGGCGCCAGATTAAGAATGATCGAGCTCGACCCGGTCGAGCTGAATTGCAGCGGATACGTGATACAGCCCTCGCCGCTCGCGGTGTTGCCGCCGCACTGGGAAATCACCGATCCGGGCGTGCTCGGATCGAGCACCAGTTCGAGCCAGTTGTAGGTCTGCGCCTTGATCTTGCCGGTGTTGAAGAGCTGCACGCTGCCCTGCAGCGCCGAAAGGTTGATCGCCATCTCGGTCCGCCCCATGCCGATACCGACTGTCGTGCCGTTGGGGCCGAAATTGGTCCCGAAAGAGACCGAGGTGTTGGTTTCGCCGGCGGTCGTGCCGCTCGGTACGCTGATAGTCTGCCATCCGGGCGTCGTGTCGGTGACGTTCTCGGTGCTCTTGTGCGGGTTGAGGCGCACCGAGATTACATTCAACTGCACGCTCTGGAAGTTGAGATTATTGACCGAACTGTTGATGACCGCGCTGAACGCGATCTGCACCGTGCCCTTGACGCTGCCCGACTGCGCCAGCACCCGTTTGATATCGCCGAAGAGGATCGCAATCAGAATAAGCACCGGGGTCAAACAAACCACCGCTACCCATCGCGCGCTCAAATGCTTCACGCCATGACCCCGCCAACTGCTAAGTCAGCGAATTGGGATAACCTATCGAGCCGGTGAAGGCAAGCTGGGTTCCTTTCGTCAGATTGGTGATACGTTGGGCAAAACCGGTTGCCGCCGTCAGTTTTGCCCATGCCTGATTACGTTATGTCTCCGGTGCCTGCTAAAATACGCCACGTGAGAAGTCCGGCTGTTGGCCTCGTGGTCGCCGCTCTGGCGCTGCCGCTTCTGCTGCTGGCTCGGCCTTCAGTCGCGCGCGCTGACCTGCAGATCGCGATCGGCAATCCCGGCCTTTCCCATTTCGACTCCGACGGCGGCGTCGAACTCGATTTCGGCATGACCGATCAGAACGGCGCGCCGGTCGGTAATCTGACCAAGGACGACGTCCAGGTCTTCGAGGACGGCCAGCCCGCCCAGATTCTCTACTTCCGCGGCGTCGGCCAGGGCCGTCCCGTCGATATCGTCTTCGTCCTCGACGTCACCGAGTCGATGCAGCCCTATATCGACGGCGTCAAACAGAGCATCATCAGTTTCGCCCACGATCTCGCCGCCAACAATCGCGATTTTCGCCTCGGCCTGGTGACCTTTGAGGATTACGTGGTCTCGCAGTATCCCGACTGCAACTGCGAGTATCGCAACCAGCTCACGCCCGACGTCAACAAGTTCATCGGCTGGGTCGGCGCCCTGCATGCCGGCGGCGGCGGTGATATCCCCGAAGATCAGCTCGACGGGCTCGCCTATGCCGCGACGCTGCCGTTTCGGCCCGACGCGCAGGCGATCGTGGTGCTGGTGACCGACGCGCCGCCCCACGTCGCCGGCGACGGTCCCGATCGCGAAGGTGACGAAGCCTACCAGTTGCATCATCCGGACAAGGACGCCGACGTTACCGAGGAGACCGGTCCGAAGGTCGCCGACCTCTATCAGAAGCAGGGGCTGACGCTCTATGCGGTCGCGCCGCCGCCCTTCATCGCGCCGCAATACGAAGAGATCGTGCAGGCCACTCATGGCCGCCTTTACAATATCGTGACCGACGGCGGCAGCCGCTTTCCCGAACTGGTGCGCGAGATTGGCCATTCCATCGCGACCGAATACTCGCTGACCTATCGCACGCCGCGCCCGATCGAAGACGGCACCCGCCGCAACGTTGAACTGCGCGTCACCTACAACGGGCAGTCGGCCTCCGCCGACACCTCTTACCAGGTCAAAGGGATCGGCGGCGCCGCGATAAATGTTCCGAGCGCAGGCGGCGCTTCCGGTGAGACGTCGCTCCCGCAGCTTGCCTTTGCCTGGTGGAACGCGGCCGTTCCGCTGATCGCGCTGATGGCCCTCTTCGCGCTCTCACGCGTGAGATTCGGAGTCGGCGCCGACGAGCTCAAAGCCATCGTCGAGGCGCAGAACGCCGCCCCCGTGCCGAGCTTCGGCGCCGCCGTCCGCGAGGTCGCGCAGCGCGCCCGCGCCGCTCATGCGCCGCCCGCGCGACCAGCGCCGCCCCTCGTCCCGGCGACCACCAACGATCGCCCCGGTGAAGCCCGCCTCGAGGCGCTCGATCGCCTCGAATCGATTCCCACCGAATACGCCCTGATGAAGCCGGAGATTGCCGTCGGCCGTGGCGAAAACAATGATATCGTCATTCCTCACGCGAGCGTCTCGCGCAATCATGCGCGCCTGGTCCGCCGCGACGGCTTCTTCGAGCTCACCGACCTTAACTCGACCAACGGCAGCTACGTCAACGATCAACTCGTGCAGGGCTCCGTGCGTGTCGCCTCCGGCAGCGAGGTCCGCTTCGGCGATATCCGCTTCCTCCTGCGCTGCTAGGCGGCGGCTTTCCGCTTCGCCTGACGCCGCATCCGTATCCCTCGCGCGGCACGACTTTCGGCTATAGTTAACGGCGGGCGGGGCGATGGCAAAGTCGCGAAAGCGGGGCAAGACGCGGAGCGGATGGGGCGCGCGGCTGACGGGCGGAGTGCGCAATCTCGCCCGGCGCATCGGATGGCGGCGCGGCCTCGCCGGCCTTTTGCTCGGTGCCGCCTTCGCCCTCGGCTTCTATCTCGCCGGCCTTTACGCCTCCATCTCCACGCTCATCGAGCAACGGCGCGCGGCCCTGACCTCGGCGATTTACTCGGCTCCGCTGGTGATCCATCCGCATGATGATCTTGCGGCGCTCCATCTGCTCGATCGCCTCGACCGCCTGAGCTATATCCGCGTTGCCAATCCCACTCATCCGGGCGAATTCGCGCTCGACGCGCACGGGATAACGCTTTTTACCCGGGACTTTGCTATCGGCACTCAAGGCTATCCGGCGGCTCTCGTCCGCATTCGCTTCGCCCACGATACCGTCACCGACATCGCCGATGCCTTCGGGGTGAGTCTGCCCGCGGCGATGGTCGAGCCGGAAGTGATCGGGCGACTGCTGCCCGACGCTCCCGCCGAGCGGGTCGAAGTGCCGCTCGACGAGATACCCCCCTATCTGACGAAAGGGCTGCTCGCGACCGAGGACCGCTTCTTCTATTATCACTTCGGCTTCGATCCCATCCGCATCATCGAGGCCGCCCTTATCGACTTCCACAGCCATCGGCTGCGCCAGGGCGCCAGCACGATTACCCAGCAACTGGCGCGCACTTTTATCGACAATCGTCAGCGGACCTTCGGCCGCAAGTTCCGCGAGCTCGCCATCGCGCTCGTGCTCGAGCTTCGCCTCTCGAAGCACGATATCCTCGAACGCTACGTCAATGACGTCGCGATGGGCGAGTACGACGGCACGCCGGTCTATGGGCTGCCGCTGGCGGCGCGCTACTACTTTAATAAGGATATCCGGCAGGTCACGCCGGCCGAGGCGGCCACCCTGATCGGCATGATTCAGGCGCCGACGCTCTACGACCCCCGCCGCCATCCCGACGCGGCGCGTGTGCGGCGCGATACGGTGCTCACGCTGATGTGGCGGGCGCATCTGCTCGATAACGCTCAGTACGCCGAGGCCCGTGCCGCGCCCGTCGAGACCGTCAAGGGCCTCGGTCTCCGCCGCGCGCCTTACTTTACCGACCTGGTCATCGCCCAGGTCGAGCGGCTACCCGGCCTGGATGCCCATCACCTGGCCGGCCTGCGCGTCTATTCGACGCTCGACCCGGATATGCAGGAGAGCGCCGCGGAGGCCGTCACGGCCAACCTCGAACGGCTCGAACGCGCGCATCCGCGGCTGCGCCGCAGTAATCCCGCAGAGCGCCTGCAAAGCACACTGGTGGCCCTCGATCCGCGCACCGGCGCGATCCTCGCGATGGTCGGTGGCCGCGACTACGCCGTCAGTCAATTCAATCGGGTGGTCGACGCGCAACGTCAGCCGGGGTCCGCCTTCAAGCCGATCGTCTACGTTACCGCCCTCGATCCCGCGCTCTCCCCGCTCCCCTATCCGGTGACGCTCGCCTCGATCCTGCCGGATCGGCCAATGTCGTTCGGCGGATGGACTCCCGCCAACTACGAGCGCACCTACCAGGACAAGGTCACCGTTACCGCCGCGCTCGCCGAGTCGCTGAACGTGCCGACCGCCTACCTCGGTAGCCTGCTCGGTCCGCCGGCCATGATCAGCACGGCTCATCTGCTGGGCATCCACGGCGACCTCCCCAACTACCTGCCGATCGCGATCGGCGCCGGCGAGGTCTCGATGCTCGATCTCGCCTCAGCCTATGCGGTCTTTGCCAACGGCGGCGTGGCGCAGGCGCCGTACGCGATTGAAGCGATCGTCGATGGTAGCGGACGCTTGATCTACCGCCATCAGAGCCATCCGACCCGGGTGATGAGCAGCGCGATTGCCTACCTGATGACCGGCGCGCTGCAGACGGTCTTCGCCTTCGGCACCGGTGAAGGGGCCGAGAAGCTCGGTCTCAACTTTCCCGCCGCCGGCAAGACCGGCACCACCGAAGACTACCACGATGCTTACTTCATGGGTTATACGCGGCAGCTCGTCGCCGGCGTCTGGGTCGGCTTCGATGAGCCGCAGAGTATCGGCCTTTCCGGGGCCCAGGCGGCCCTGCCGGCGTGGGTTGATTTCATGACCGACGCGGTCCGGCAGCCGTCACTGGGTTTCGGCGATCCCCCGCCCGGCATCACGATGGTCACGATCGATCCGGCAAGCGGCGGGGTGGCGACCGCCGGATGTCCGCGCAAGATCGCTTTGCCGTTTCTGAGCGGTACCGAGCCGACCCAGCCGTGTCCGTTGCACAGCGGTTGGATGGCCACCGCCGCGTCGAGCGCCGCGCCGGCCGCCGCGCCTTCCATCTCCGCAGAAGCCTCGCCCGGGGCCGCGCCCAGTCCGGCGACCAACAACGTGTTCGGCGCGGTCGGCAGCTTTTTCGGCAATCTCTTCGGCCATCATCCGGATCATTGAAATTTTGCGCGGCGGCCCGTTTGCGTTATATTCGAGCTAAGTCGATTTAATCGATAGACTGTGCTTTCGCACAAATCAAAATATGCGCTGAAGGCCGCACTGGTGCTGGCCAAGGAATACGGCCAGGGACCCGTCCTTATCTCCGATATCGCCCAGCGCGAAGCTATCCCGCGCAAATTCCTCGAATTGATTCTCCTCGAACTGCGCAATCGCGGGGTTCTCCAGAGCAAGAAGGGCAAGGGCGGCGGCTATTTCCTCGGCCGCCCGCCGAGCAAGGTCACCCTCGGTGAAATTCTTCGCGATACCGAAGGCCCCCTCGCCCCGATTGGCTGCGTCAGCCAGTTCGCCTATGTCCGCTGCGAGGACTGTCGCGACGAACGCACCTGCGGCATCCGCATGGTGATGAAGGACGTGCGCGATGCGACCGCGCGCATCCTCGACAGCACCACCCTCGCCGACGTGTTGAAGCGGGTCGAGACCACCGTCAGCGGCGCCAGCCAGCGCCCGCACAAGCTGCCTGCCGAATTCGCCTGATAAGAGCCGTCGGCGCTCGCGCGCCTCAAAGCCCCCGTACGTGCTGGAGTTCCGGCGGTGCCGCGCCGAATTCCGCGCGCAACGCGGCATAGCTCGCGAGATCGTCAACCGTGCGAAAGAAACCCTGGTGGATGAACCCCTGCACCATCGCGCCGTCCGCTACCGCCGGCGCCAGAACCTCCCGCACGAGACTGAAGGGCGCCGCGTCGGGAAGCATCGTCAGGATCCGCGGATCGCAGAGCATCACGCCGCAGAACATGTACGGGGCGAGCGCCGCCGCGGGTGTTGACGGCGCGAAGTCATCGTATTCCCCACGCCGCCGCAGGAGCCGCATCCGGCCGATCCGACCGCTCGCGTCGGCTTCGATCCGGCTGTAGCCGTCGGGGTCAGTGCTCGCCCGCAGCACCATGGTGGCGAGCGCCCGACGGGCGCGATGCTGCTCGACGACCTGGTTCAGGTCCAGGTCGATTATCGTATCGCCATTGATAATGAAGAACGGATCGTTCGCGAAGTAATCGCGCAGACCGAGCAGCGGACCGCCCGTCCCCGCCAGGATCGGCTCCGGCGCATAGGTGATCGCGAGGCCGAGCGCCCCGCCGTCGCCGAGGGCCTGCTGCAGCCGCGCGCCCAGATGATGCAGGTTGATGGCGACGTCGCGGATGCCCGCCGTCCGCAGCATCGCGAGCGGATACTGAATCAACGGCCGCCCCCCGACTTCGAGCAGCGGCTTTGGCGTCGTCTCGGTCAAGGGCCGCAGGCGTTCGCCGTAACCGGCCGCGAGTACCAGGGCTTTCATCGGCCAGTTGCGCGCCGCTCAATCACCGAGCGCTGCCCGCAGCGCGCGAAAATCCGCGCGCTCACGCAAGATCCGGCGCGCCTGCCCGAGCGCGTACGGGATGTACTGGACATAACCGCGGCGGCCTTCGCCCTCGAGGTAAAGGAAGCGCCCGATCACCTTGAGCGCATGCTGCAGCACGCACAGCCGATAACTCTCGACGAAATCGTCGTAGGACATCGTGGCGGCCTGCCGCCGCACCTGCGCGCCGTAATAGTAATCGAGCACGCGCTGCTCGATCCGCGGCGTGAGCAGGCGTGAGGTATCTCGTGTGGTCAGCAGGACCGCCAAATCCTGCGCCGCCGGCGCCATCAGCGCGTCCTGGAAATCGATCACGCGGATACGCGGTTCACCGCTGCGGAACTGCACGAAAAGATTGTGGCCGTGATAGTCGCGATGGGACAGCACGCGCGGCAGCCGGCCGAGGCGCGCCGCCAGGTAGTCAAGCTCGGCGCCGAGGGCGGCTTTATCGGCCCCGGGTCGCAGCGCCGATAGTCCGAACTCGAGAAACTGTTCGAGCTCCCAGCGGAACAGCCGTTCGTCGTAGGCAATCCGCGCCGGCAGCGCGTCAGGCGGAAGCTCGGCGGTGCCGCGCCCGTGAATCAGTATCAGTTGATCCACCGCGAGCCGGAACAAATCGGCGGCATCGCCGCGCGCGGCGGCGTCGAACAGCGGCAGCTCGCCGACGTCTTCGACCAGCAGACGGCGCGTCGCGCAATCGGCGAAATAGACCTGCGGCACCGCCACGTTAATCGCGCTGAAGAAACGCTGCAGCGTCAGCCACGGCGGTTCGACGAGCGGCGTCGGCACGAGCTCGAGCGCGCGGGCGTAGAGCGGCAGGTCTTCCGGACCCAAATCGACAACGATTGCCGTCGCCGGAGGCGCGGCCGCCGCCGTCGGCAGAGCGGTCAAGGCGACCCGCCAGAAGCGCCGTCCCGAGGCGTCACCCTTAAGCGCCGTGAGATCCGACGGTTGAGCGCCGGCGAACGCTCGGGCGATCGCCATTCGCAGCCATGACATCAGGGCCGCGTCGTTATTGATCGTGTCCGCCACGGCTCGCGCAAAGTCTTGTCAAGCGATACCGGCCGGATCGGTCGGCGAAACTTGTTGATAGCCTCAAAATTTCTGTGGAGAGCTCAAGCATTCTCAATGGTGCTGGATGTTTCACGTGAAACATCGGCGGATTGTTTCACGCTTCAAACCATTCGTTGATCCGACTTGAAGTGTTTCAACGCGTTCCATTACTGGCTGATTACGCTCAAAGCTCTGCTGGCGCGTCGAGCCTCATCAGCTCCTCGTAAAGTTGCTCGATCTCCCGGCCGAGCCGCTCGTACCCGGCGATAATCTCCGGCGCGTCCTTGCGCGTGAGGTAAAAGTTCGGATCGTTCATCGCTTCGCCGAGCGCCGCCCGCTCCGCTTCCTTGCTCTCAATCGAGCTTTCGATCTCGGTGCGGCGTTTGAGCGTCCGCGTGCGCGCGCGGTTCGACTCGCGATCGGACTGGTTCGGTGTTTTGCCCTTGGCGCCGTGAGGAGCCGCGCCATTGCGATAGCTGCCGGCGGCATTCATGACTGCAGGCTGCGGCGACGCGGGCTTTGACGGAACGATCGTCGCGGTCGTCGCGGGCTTGCCGTCCGCCGACGGTTTGGTGATCGCGTTCAGCCGCTCCTCTTCAGCCTTCCGCGCAAGGTAATCGTCATAGTTGCCGAGATAGCGGACGGCGTGGCCGCGCCCGACCTCGATCACCTCGGTAACCAACTGATTGAGGATGTAGCGATCGTGACTGACGATCACGACCGTGCCCGGGAAGCGCCGCAGGGCTTCGAGCAGGCTCTCCTTGGCCACGATATCGAGGTTGTTGGTCGGCTCGTCGAGCAGCAGCACGTTGTTGCGATGGGCGAGCACCTTGGCGAGCGCGAGTCGCGCCCGCTCGCCGCCCGACAATACGCCGACGCGCTTGTTGACGTCGTCGCCGGAAAAGAGCATCGCGCCGAGCAGATTGCGGATTTCGGTGGTGGTCATGCCCTGCGCGCCGCTGCTCAATTCATCGAGAACGGTGCGCTGGTAGTCGAGGGCTTCGGCAAGGTTCTGGGCAAAGTAACCGATTTGCACGCGCTCACCGACCTCGCGCCGGCCGGCGGTAAGCTCGTCGATCCCGGCGAGGATCCGGATCATGGTCGATTTGCCGGCGCCGTTGGGACCGACCAGGGCGATCCGCGCGCCGCGCTCGACGAGCAGGCTCACGCCGTCATAGACCGTGAGCGTATCGTACCGCTTGACCGCCTGATGCAGCTCGACCACGCGGCGGGCGCTGCGCTCGGCCGTGGGGAAAACTATCGACGGCGGCTTATCGAGGCCTACAGGCGGCTCGCGGCGCTCAATTTTTTCGAGCTGTTTGATGCGGCTCTGCACCAGCTTGGCCTTGCTCGCCTGGTAGCGAAAACGGCTGATGAACGCCTCCATGTGCTCGATTTCGCTGCGCTGCTTCTCGTAGGCCGCGAGCTCGGCCGCGCATCGCACGTCGCGCTCACGCAGATAGTAGGAGTAGTTGCCGTGGTACTCGGTCAGCGCGCCGCGCGCCACCTCGACCGTGCGGGCCGTAACCCGATCGAGGAAGTAATGGTCGTGAGAAACCAGGATGATGCCGCCGGTGTAGTCATCGAGATAGTCCTCGAGCCAGTTGCGCGCCTCGATATCCAGATGGTTGGTCGGCTCGTCGAGCATCATGAAGTCCGGCCGGCGCAGCAGGAGCTTGGCGAGCCCGATGCGCATCCGGATACCGCCGGAGAACTCGGCAACGTCGCGCGCAAGGTCTTCTTCGCGAAAACCGAGCCCGAAGAGCACGGCGGTAGCGCGGCTTTCGGCGGTATAGAAGTCGTGCCGCTCCAGCTCGTGCAGCACGTCGCCGAGTTCGGTCAGTGCGGCGTCGTGTTCGGCGCGGCGTTTCTCATCGGCAAGGATCTGTTCGAGCTCGAGGCGGCGCGCGTCGATTTGCCGCATCTCGCTCAGCGCCGACAGGGTTTCGTCGAGCACCGAACGCCCGCTCATCTCGGGTGCGTCCTGGGCCAGGTAACCGATGGTGGCGCGCTGCGGATAGCTGATGCGGCCGGCGTCCGGCTCAATCACGCCCGCGATCAGCTTGAGCAGGGTGGACTTGCCGGCGCCGTTGAGCCCGACCAGGCTGACGCGGCCGTCGTCGGGCATCGACCAGCTCACGGCGTCGAAGATGGCGCGGCCGCCGTAGAACTTGGTTATTTTGTCAAGACTCAGCACTTTGGTCCGAACGATGATGCTGTCTGATTTTTCCAGATGAGCGAGGGGGCGGGAAGCCGCGCCGACGGCGAACGGTGAAAAGTCGCCTTGCGCCGCGCCGCGGCATACGATTGATGAGAGCGACCGTCAGCGGCGGTCACGGGAGGGCGATCGGGACAATGGCCATTGTCGAACCAGGAGATCGCGTGTTGGTCATCGATCGCAAGCTGTTCAAGGACGACAACGTGCGGATGTTCGTCGGCGTGGTCGAGGCGATTGAGGCGGGCGCGCTGCGCGCGAAGGGGTTTCCGTTCCATCTGAACCCGTACGAGATAACCGCGACCGAGCTGCCGCGCGATCCGCGCGTGCGCCTGGTTTCATTGACGGCGGGCGAGCTGGTTTATCTGCTGCCGCGCGAAATCGATCTCGCGCGGCTGCAACTGCGGCGCTCGCCCAAGGCGCTAACCCTGACCGACGGACAACACTTCGCGCTCGACCTCAGCGAATGGCTCGAGCGGCTCTAAGCCGCGATAGGCACTGACGAACGCGATGATCGCCGCCGCCGTCTCGTGCGGATTATCGAGCGGCACATGATGATGCGCGCGGGGGATTTCGCGGAACTGCGAGTGGCGAATCTGACGGTGCATCCGGCGCGCCACGCGCGGTGACAGCAGGGCGCTGTGCTCGCCGCGCAGGATGAGCGTCGGCACCTTAATCTTCTTCAGCGGGAAGCGCAGATGCCGCTTCCATCCGGGCGTCATCCGGCGCGTGCGCGGATCGAAGCGGAAAGCCCAGGTGCCGTCGGCCAGTTGCTCGGCGCCTTTGAGCGCCAGCGCCGCCAGGTCATCCGCCGTGAGATTGTGACCGGGCGGCGAGAGTCGAAACCTGCGGACCAAATCTTCGCGGGTCGCGAAGGTCGGCCGCCGCTGATGCTGACGGCGGCGTTTCCATCGCCACATCAGGCGCGTGCGCAGGGGCGGCCCGCCATGCGGCGCATCGACGACGACGAGACTGGCGACCAGCTCCGGACAATCGTAAGCCACGCGCTGGGTAATCTCACCGCCCATCGAATGGCCGACCAGGACGACCGGGCGTTGGAGGTGATCGGCGAGAAAGCTCTTCAGGTCGGCGATATGATTGGCGGGACCGTAGACGGCGGCCCACTCGCTGCGGCCGTGGCCGCGGAAATCGAGCGCCAGCACGCGGCCGTGCGCCGTCAGCCGCGGCGCCACGCTGTCCCACCAATGGGCGTGGGCCGAGCCGCCGTGGCAGAGGACGAACAGGCGCGCCGGAGCGCCGCCCCAATCGAGATAATGCAGACGCAGACCGTTGATGTTCGCGTATTTGCTGGTCGGTCCCGTCGACGCGGTAACCGCCTCGCCGTCATACATGGGCGTATATCGTATTGACGGTGGCGGATGTTGCAAGGGCGGGGTGCGTTTATTTTCGAGGCTGACTCATGCTAACAACTTCTGCGGCCTCGCGAGACGAAGCTTTCAACGGAGCAGGTTATGAGCCTCAGACTGGATGGGAAGAACGCATTGATCACGGGCGGCGCGAGCGGAATCGGACGGGCGACAGCAATCCGTTTTGCGCAGGAAGGCGCCAACGTCTGTGTCGCCGACCGTCAGGCCGCGGCGGCCGAAACGGTGGCCGCCGAAGTGCGCAAGCTCGGGCGCAAGGCCTGCGCCGTCACGGTGGACGTGAGCAATCCGGCGCAGGTGCAGGCGATGGTCGACGGCGCGGCGCGCGAGCTCGGCGGGATCGATATCGTGCTGGCGGCGGCGGGAGTCTCGGCGGCCAATTACGGCGAAGGGCAGATCCAGCCGAAGTTTCTCAATGAGCTGCCGTTCGAGGAGTGGCGTAAGGTCCTGTCGATCAATCTGGACGGCGTCTTTCTGACGTGTCAGGCGGTGGCGCGCAAGATGATCGAGCAGGGGCGGGGCGGGCGCATTATCGCGATCTCGTCGGGCGCAGCGAAGATCCCGCTGAAGGGTTCAGGCGACTACTGCGTCAGCAAGGCGGGGGTGTGGATGCTGATGAAGGTGATGGCGCTCGAATTGGGTCGTTACGGGATCACCGCCAACGCGATCGGGCCGGGCGTGATCGACACGCCGATGACCAAGGATATTCAGGCGAGCCGGCAGTTGGAGCGGATGATCCGCCGCACCCCGGTCGGACGTATCGGGCGCCCTGAGGACGTGGCGAACACGGCGCTGTTTCTGGCGAGCGAGGAGGGCAGCTACTTCAGCGGCTCGATTCTGCATCCGGACGGCGGCGTGATCATGCAATAATACGGGCGATGAGAGAACGGAATCGGCGCCCAGGCGCGCGGGTGGCAACCGTGATACTGGGCGCCTTGCTTTGCATCTATGGCGCTGCGGGCGTGGCGCTGGCGCAGGCGCCGGAAGCCGGCGCCGAGTTGAACGGGCCACCGCCGCCGCAGCCCCCACCGGCGGCAGAGGGTTCGGGGTCGCCGCCGCCGATCCATCGGGTGCCGTTGAATCAGCCGATCACCGGATCGCTGCTGGTGGCTCCGCCCTTCGGCACGGCGCCGCTCAAAGTGGGATTTTTCGCGCTGGCCAACGATCCGGACAATATCGGTTTCCTGACCTACCAGTGGAACTTCGGCGACGGCACGGTCTCGTCGCTGCCGCCGGAACTGTACATCTTTCACACCTACGCGAACCCGGGAAACTACGTCTGCACGTTGATCGTCAAGACGATCGATGGACGTCAGGCGACCTTCTTCCAGGGCGTGATCGTCAAGGAAGCGCCGAGTTGAGCGTGCGTCCGCGCTAGAACTTCTCCTTGAACGGGCGCAATTCGAGCTCCATCGACCAGGCGCTGCGGTCCTGATGCGCCAGGTGCCAGTAGGTTTCGGCGATGGCTTCGGGTTTGAGCAGGTCTTCGGGGTTGAGCTGCGGATAGCGCTCGCGCACGCGGGGGATATCGATGCCGCCGTCGATATTGATCCAGGCCACATGGATACCCTTGGGGCCGAGGTCGCGGGCGAGCGACTGGGCCAGACCGCGCATCGCGAACTTGGCCGGGCCGAAGGAAATCGAACGGGGACCGGCCTTGACGCCGGCCGTCGCCCCGGTAAACAGCATCACGCCGCGACCCTTCGCAATCATCGCGGGGGCGACCTCTTTGGCGCAGAGGAAAGCGCCGAAGGCGTTGACGCGCCAGGCCGCTTCGTACTGCTCGGGCGTGACCTCGGTGATGGTTCCCCAGGTGCCGCTGCCGGCGTTGTAGAGCAGAAGGTCGGGGTCGCCGAGACGGCTGCGGATCGCGGTGAAGGCGGCGGCGACCTGGTCGGCGACGCCGATATCGGTCGGCACTTCGAGGACGTTCGCACCGTTAGCGCGAAGCTCGTCGCCGAGTTCGCGCAGGTAGGCGGCGTTGCGCGCGAGCAGGGCGATTCTGTAGCTCGCGGCGAAGCGTCGGGCGAGCGCCGCGCCGGTTCCGGGTCCGACTCCTACCACTACTGCGGTTGCGCTTGTTTGATTGGACATGGTGGCGCCTCCTGCGCTGCTGTCCACTGTTTATTGCCGCGCGGGACGCGGAGCAAGCGCGGCGACGACCGCGAGCTTGACTGTGAGGGCGCCATCGGGTTTGTTGCTTGCGCTACCCAGCTATGAGTGCGCAAACGGAAGCCGTCGTGCAGACTTCAAAGGGGCAGACCCGAGCGTCGCTGACGGTGCTGTTCGCGACGGTGTTTGTCGATCTGCTCGGTTTCGGCATCGTGATTCCGTTTTTGCCGATGTACGCCGAACGGTTGGGCGTCAATACGGCGGGGATCGGGCTGATTCTGTCGATTTATTCGCTGATGCAGTTTGTGGCGGCGCCGATTCTTGGGCGGATTTCAGACCAGGTGGGGCGCCGCCCGGTGATCATGCTGGGTCTGCTGGGGTCTTCGCTGAGCTACTTCATCTATGGGTTCGCGAACTCGTTTCCGGTGCTTTTGCTGTCGCGCGGGGTTCATGGCATCTGCGCCGGCACCGTTTCGACGGCGCAGGCATACGTCGCCGACACGACGTCGGCGCGGGAGCGCGCGCACGGGATGGGGCTGATTGGGGCGGCGTTCGGGTTGGGTTTCGTGCTCGGCCCGGGAATCGGAGGGATTCTGGGACGGTCGGATCTGCGGGTGCCGGTGTTTTTCGCCGCGGCCATCACGCTGCTCAATCTGCTTTTTGCGGCGCTACGGCTGCCGGAGTCCCATCCGCCGAGCGGCACGCGACGCCTGGCGCTGCGCGAACTGGCCGAACCGCTGCGGATTCTGCCGCGGCAGTTGACGCGGCATCGAATGGCGCGGCTGTTCCTGATCGCGTTTCTCGCCACCTTTGCGATGGCGATGTTCGAGACGACGTTCGCGATCATGGCCCCGGCGGTTTATCGCAGCAGCGCGGTCGAGGTCGGCTATCTGCTGGCGTATGCGGGCCTGGTCCAGGCGGTGACGCAGGGCTATCTGCTGCGCAAAGTGGTGAAACGAATCGATGAGACGCGGCTCATCCGAGCGGGCATGATATTGTTCGCGATCGGCATGACGCCGATGGCCAGCTTCCATCGGCACGCCGTGCTCTTGCTCTGGCTGGCGCTGCTGTCGTTGGGTTATGGACTGGCGAATCCGTCGATCGCGAGCCTGATTTCGCGGCGCACCGGTCAGCATCTGCAGGGCGAAGTGCTGGGCATCAATCAATCGGCGATGGCGGTGGCGCGGATCATCGGCCCGCTGGTGGCGGGAGTGTTTTACGGCGCGACCGGGCCGACGTGGGCGTATGCGGCGGGCGGCGGCGTGGCGCTGGCGGCGTTTTTGATTGCAAGGGGCGTTAGCAACGGTCCATCAGGAGGGTAGCCACGATACTGAACTGGATACTGGTGCTGCACGTCTTCGGCGTGATTTTGTGGGTGGGCAGTCTGCTGACGGTAAGCACGCAGATGCGGCTGGCGGCCGACGAGGTGGGATCGGCGCGTGATGCGCTGATCGCCTCGGCGCGGCGCACGCTGCGGATCGGCGCCAACGTCGCGGCGATTATCGCGATTTTCTTCGGAATTATCGCGATCGGGCTGGAGCCCTATGTCCTGACGCGCGGATGGTTGCACTTAAAACTGCTCTTCGTCATCGCGATTGTGGTCTGCCATATCCAGCTCTATCGCCGGGTGGGCGCGATCGCGCGCGATCCCGGCACGCTCAGCGGGCGCGAGTTCATGATGCTGCACGGACTCATCAGCGCGTTTCTGCTGATCGTGCTGGCGATGGTGCTGGTCAAGCCGTTTTAGGCCGCGAGCGCGGCGTCCGTCACACGCCGCGAAGGGGCGCGGCGGAGCGCCGCAAAGAACCGGCGCAACTCAGGCGTCGTTATAGGCGCGGTCGGCGGCGAGCAGGGCGGCGCCGCGCGCAATCTCCATCCCTTGCGCGGTGAGGGCGGATTCGAGCGCGCTCAGGATAAGCATCACGTTGGCGCGGCGTGACGATTCACCCATCAGACCGATACGCCAGACCTTGCCCTTGAAAGGTCCCAGACCGGCGCCGACTTCGGTGTTGAAGAGGCGCAGCAGGTCGGCGCGGACTTTGGCGTCGTCGATGCGATCGGGTACGCGGACCGCGGTCAGTTGCGGCAGGCGATAGCCTTCCTGGGCGGCGAGTTCGAGGCCCATCGCGAGCAGCCCGGCTTTGAGGGCGGCGGAATTTTCGAGATGGCGTTTGAAGCGCGGCTCGAGACCTTCCTCGGCGATCAGGCGCAGGGCCTCATAGAGGGCGTAGTTCATGGTGATCGGCGCGGTGTGATGGTAGAGGCGATCGGCGCCCCAGTAGCGTTCGATCATCGCGAGGTCGAAATACCAGGAGCGGCACTTCGCTTTGCGGGCGCGCACGGCCTCCATCGCGCGCGTGCTGAAAGTGACGGGGGCGAGGCCGGGAGGCGCGCCGATCCCCTTCTGGGTGCAGCTATAGCAGGCGTCCACTTCCCATTTATCAATCTCGACCGGGAGGCAGCCGAGCGAGGTGACGGCGTCCATCGCGAAGAGCGCGCCGTAGCGATGGGCCATCCGGCCGAGCTCGCTGACCGGCTGCAGGACGCCGGTCGAAGTCTCGGCGTGGACGACCAGAAGCAGCTTGGGTTTGCGGAGCGCCTTGAGCGCGGCTTCGAGGCGTTCCGGCTCGACGATGCGTCCCCATTCGGCCTCGACGCGATGGACCTTCGCGCCGAGGCGTTCGGCCGCGTCGGCAGCGCGATCGCCGAAGACGCCGTTGGCGCCGATGACGACTTCATCGCCGTCTTCGATTAGATTGGCGAGCGCGGTTTCCATCCCGGCGGAACCGGTGCCGGAGACTGGGAAAGTAATCTCGTTGGAGGTCTGGAAGACGAGGCGGAGGAGCTTCTTGATATCTTCCATCACGCGCAGGAAGTCGGGATCGAGATGCCCGACCACGGGCGAGAGCAGCGCACGCATCACGCGGGGGTGAACGTTCGAGGGGCCGGGGCCGAGCAGGACACGCGCGGCGGGCTGCAGTTCAGGATACGAATTCATCGGGCCTCCATGGATAGTCAGTGAGCGCCAGTGCATTATTCATCGGAAGCGGGCCGGCGCAAAGCGTCGCGGGGAAGTTCGCGATGATCGTGACGGCGGCAGGCGGCATTCGTGCTAGATTGCGGCGAGTTCGATGCAGAAGCAAATCGATCCACGGGTGATGGCGGAGTTGCGCGAGATACTTGATCCGGCGGGAGTGGTGTCGCGTCCCGGCGAGCTCAAGGTTTACGAGTGCGACGGCTGGACCATCGAGAAGAGCGTCCCGCAGCTTTTGCTGCGACCGCGTTCGACCGCCGAGGTGAGCGCGTTGCTCAGGGTGCTGCATCGACACAACCTTCCGTTCGTCCCGCGCGGCGCGGGGACCGGGCTGTCGGGTGGATGCCTGCCGCTGGCGCCGGTCATGATCTGCACGTCGCGCATGAATCGGATCCTGGCGATTGACGCGCGCAACCGGCGGATCGAGGTCGAGAGCGGCGTGGTCAACCTGAATGTGAGCGCGGCGGTCAAGGGCGCGGGGCTGTTTTACGCGCCGGACCCGTCGTCGCAGGCGGCGTGCACGATCGGCGGCAATATCGCCGAGAATTCCGGCGGTCCGCATACGCTCAAATACGGCGTGACGACGAACCATGTGCTGGGCGTGGAGATAGTGCTGCCCGACGGCGAGGTGGTCGAACTGGGCGGGTCGATCGAAGAACCGTGCGGCTACGATCTGGTCGGCGCGGTGGTGGGCGCCGAAGGCACGATGGGCATCGTGACGCGGGCCACGCTCAGGCTGCTGCGCGAACCGGAAACGCATCGCACGCTGCTCGCGATTTTCGACCAGGTCGAAGCGGCGACGCGCGCGGTCTCGGCAATCGTCGCCAGCGGCATCATCCCGGGCGCGATTGAGATGATCGATCACCTGATTATCCGCGCGGTCGTCGATGCGTTCCACGTCGAGTTGCCGCTCGCCGCGGGAGCGGTGCTGATTATCGAGCTGGACGGGCTTGGGGCCGGGATCGACGAGCAGGCCGGACGGGTGACGGAAATGGTACGCGCAAGCGGCGCATCCGAGGTGAGGCTCGCGCGCGACGAGGCCGAGCGGGCGCTGTTGTGGAAGGCGCGCAAGCGCGCATTTGGGGCGGTCGGCCGGCTGGCGCCCAATTACGCGACGCACGACGGCGTGGTGCCGCGCACCCGTTTGCCGGAAATCCTGCAGCGGATCACGCGGATTAGTCAGTCACATCAACTGAGTATCGGTAATGTATTTCATGCCGGAGACGGCAATATCCATCCGATTGTACTGTATGATGAGCGCGACCCGGATCAGGTGCGGCGGGCGATCGCGGCCGGTCACGATATCCTGAAGGCCTGCGTCGAGCTCGGCGGCAGTCTGAGCGGCGAGCATGGAATCGGGGTCGAGAAGATCAATCAGATGCCGCTGGTCTTCACGCCGGAGGATTTAGCGGCGATGGTCGAGCTGCGCCACGTGTTCGATCCCGACGAGCGTTCCAACCCGGGCAAAGTCATTCCGCAGCCCGGGGCCTGCGTCGAAGTCGCGGCGCCGCGCCGCCAGGCGGCGCTGTGACGGCAGCGGGCCTGCCGCACGAGTCGCGGCTCAGCGACGCGTTCGTGTCATTGCTGGGGCGCGAGTGCGTCCGTGACGCGCGTGCGGACGAGATCGGGGTCGCCCGCGTGATCGTCGAGCCGGCAACGATCGGGGAAATCGCCGAAGTGGTCCAGAAATGCGCGCGCGATCGGCTGACGCTCGCGCCACTGGGCGGCGGCCGGATACTGGCGCAGATTCGGCGCGAGCCGGTGAGTGTGGGGCTCGCGCTGCGGCGCTGCGCGCGGGTCGTGGCCTATGAGCCCGAGGATCTGACGGTCGCGGTCGAAGCCGGCCTGACGGTCGGACAGTTGAATGAGCTGGCGGGGGGCAAGGGGCAGCGGCTGGCGGTTGATCCGCCGCTGCCGGAGCGGACGACGATCGGCTCGCTCATCGCTGCGGCGCGGTCGGGACCGCTTCGCCTGAGCGAGGGCACGGTGCGCGACCTGCTGATCGGTATCAAGTACATCGGCCGCGAGGGCCGGGTGGTCAACGCCGGCGGCCGCGTGGTCAAGAACGTGACCGGCTATGATCTGATGAAGGTCATGACCGGTTCCTACGGCACGCTCGGCGTGATCGTCGAGGCGGCGTTCAAAATGCGGCCGGTGCCGGCGAATTACACGGTCGCGCTGGCGGGTTTCGCGCGTCTCGAGGAGGCCTTTGACGCGGCCTTCCGAAGCAGTCACGGGGCTCCGCTGCTGCATTGTGAAATCGTTTCGCGGCGGATCGGTCTTGCGCTGCCCGGCAGTCCGGCATCGGCGAATGACCGCCGCTTTCTGCTGATCGCGGGTCTGGGCGGGACTCGCGCCGAGGTCGATTATCAATTGACGCAAATTCGCGGCGCGGTCGGGACGCTGATCGAGGCACTTGACGGGGCGGCCGCCGAAGCGGTTTATCACGCGATCCGTGATTGCCCGGCGGCGGAGGCCACGATTGGCGCGCGGATCGTCGTGGCGCCGTCGGCGCTGGCCGGGGCGCTGGAGGCCGCCGGCGCCGAATTTTGCGCGCACGCCGTGTCGGGAATCGCGCAGCTATTTCTCGATGATGTCGATGAGCAGGCGGCTCATGAGGCGGTCGCGAGATGGCGCGCACTGGCGCATCGCGCCGGCGGTCATCTGACGGTAGTTGCGGCTCGCGACAGCGTTCGCGCGGGGCTCTCGATGTTCGATGAGCCCGGGGCGGGAGCGCTCGCGCTGATGCGCCGGCTGAAGGCGGCGTTCGATCCGAGTAACATCTTTAATCCCGGCTGCTATGTCGGCGGGATTTGAACCACAGATGGGATCGGCGCCGAGGGCAAATCAAGCGGGCGGAAGCGCGTCGCCGGGAGCGATCCGGGACGTCGTCGATTACGAGTTGCTATTCGACTGCGTTCATTGCGGTCTCTGTCTCGAAGCCTGTCCGACCTACACGCTGAATCGCGCCGAGATGGACTCGCCGCGCGGACGGATCTACCTGATGAAGGCGCTGGCGCAGGGCGCGCTCGAGTTGGACGCCGACGTGGTGCGCCATCTGGATCTCTGCCTCGAGTGCCGCGGATGCGAAACGGCGTGTCCCTCGGGCGTTCGCTACGGGCAACTGATCGAGAAGGCGCGGGTTTATGTCGAACGGAACTGGCGCCGTTCGCTGCGTGAGCGGATTCGTAATCGGCTGATTGGGGAGATTTTTCCTTATCCGCGGCGACTCGACTGGCTGCTGATGCCGATGCGGCTCGTCGACGCGCTTGGCCTGCGCGGGACCCTCGAGCGGCTGGCGCCCGCGGCGCTGCGGAATTGGATCGAATTGCTGCCGGCGGCGAGGGCCGACGCGCCACGCTTTCCGCGCGCCGCCGCGGTCCACGAAGACGACGGACCGGGGAAAGCCGTTGCGGTCCATGAGGGATGCGTCGCGCAGATCCTGACGCCGTCCGAGAACGCGAACAGCGCGCGGGCGCTCGAAGCGGCGGGCTATCGCGTGGTGCGGCTGGAGCGCACGGTGTGTTGCGGCGCGCTGGATATCCACAATGGGAACCGCAAGCGCGCGCTCGCCTTCGCGCGGCAGAACGTGCGCGAACTGTCACGCTGCGGCGCCGAGGCGATCGTTTCGGCGGCTTCGGGATGCTCGGCGGTCATCGCCAGCTACGGCGAGCTGCTCCGGGAGGATCCGGTGTGGGCGACGGCGGCGCGCGAGGTGTCCTCGCGGGTCACCGATCTGAGTTCCCTGATGATCGCGGGCCGCACACCCTTCACGCGGGAGTTTGTGGCGAAGGTCACCTACCACGACTCGTGCCATCTGGCGCACGGCCTCGGTATCCGTGAAGCGCCACGGGCGCTGCTGCGTTCGCTCCCGGGAGTGACGCTGGTCGAGCTCGCGGAAGCGGATCTGTGCTGCGGTTCGGCGGGAAGTTACAACCTGACCGAGCCGGAGATGGCGCGCGCGCTGGCGGCGCGCAAGGCCGATAATGTGGTGGCGACGGGCGTCGACTACGTGATTTTATCGAACCCCGGATGTGAGTTGCAGATTGCGGCGGAGCTCAGGCGGCGCGGGTCGAAAATCCGCGTGATGCATCTGGCGGACTTTCTCGCGCTCGCGGCCGGCGGCGGCGAAGCGCGTGGCGCCCGATGAATTGCCGGGCGGGCCCAGGCGCGAGGTGCCTTGATCGCCGCGCGCCGCAATGCGCGCCGTCGCCATCGCGCCGGCAGATCCTGCGGGCAGGCTAACCGGCCAGTCCGAAACGGAGTAGGTATTCGGCGAGCAGGACGGCGCCGCGCCCGGCACCCATCGCGGCATTGTGGCTGACCAACAGGTACTTGATGCCGTTCGGCAGGACCTCATCCGGGCGGATGCGGCCGACGGAAGTGGTCATGCCACGTTCGGCGTCGCGATCGAGGCGCGGCTGCGGGCGCATCGGGTTGCGATGGACGGTGATCATGCGTTGGGGTGCGTTGGGTAAGCCGAGGGCGGTGAATTCGCGCCCGAAATCCTCGAACGCCGCAGTTGTCTCGTCGACCGTGGCCGGGCGTTTGAGGCCGACGGCAACGGCTTCAGTGTGACCGGCCAGGACCGAGGCGCGGGTGCAGGTCGCGCTGATTTTCAGAGGAAGCTCATCAATCGTTCCATTGCCGAGCGCGCCCAGGATCTTGCACGTCTCGATCTTCACGCGATCTTCCTCGCGCGGGATATAGGGGATGATATTCTCGACGATATCGAGCGCCGGCAGATCGCGTCCGGCGCCCGAGATCCCCTGCATCGTGGTGACGACGGCGGATTCGAGGCCGAAGCGCAGATCCAGCGCCTTGAGCGTTATCGCGAGTCCGGTGGCGGTGCAGTTGGGCAGCGTCGCGATATACCCCTGCCATCCACGCCGCCGCTGCTGTTCCCTGACGAGGCCCAGATGATCGAGGTTAACGCCTGGAATCACCAGGGGGACATCGGGCTCCATCCGGAACGGGCGCGCGGTGCTGATGGTTGGGACGTGGCGGGCGTAGAGCGGTTCGAGCTCGCGGGCGGCGTCGGATTCAACCGCGGCAAAGACGATTTTGGCGTCGTTGAGGCGCAGTGACCTGGCGTCCTGCACTTCGAGCCGGAGGACGTCGCGGTTGGGTTCGGCACTCTCGACATACCAGCGACGCATCCCGCTCGAGGGGTCGGTGATGGCCTCCTCGAAGTTGCGCCCGGCGGAACGTTCGGAGGCGGCGAGCGCGGCGACCTCGAACATCGGATGGCCATCGAGCGCGGCCAGAACCTGCTGGCCGGCAATGCCTGTAGCACCGACAACTGCAACGGGAGTCTTCATTTACCTGCTTTTCAACTCGAACGCTGGAAGCTTAAAGGCTAGCGGCTCAATCGCGGACAATCCAGACCATGCGCCTCCCAGACCAAGCGCCTCAGCAGATGGCGTTCAGGTCGCGGAAAAAATCGGGATAGGTTTTGCTGACGCAACCGGGATTGGCGATACGAATGCCGGCGAGCTTCAGGCCCGCGACGGCAAAGGCCATCGCGAGACGATGGTCATTGTAGGTGGCGATGGTTGCCGGTTGCAGGTGGGAGGGCGCGATGCCGAGCCCGTCCTCAAACTCCTCGACTGCCGCGCCGATGCGCCGCAGCTCCGTGGCGAGAGCGTGGAGGCGATCGCTCTCATGATGGCGGATGAAGCCGACGCCGCGAATTCGCGTGGGCGAGGAGGCGAACGGGGCGATGGCGGCGAGCGTGGGAACCGTATCGGGGATGTCGCTCATGGTGGCGTCGATGCCGCGCAGGTTGCCGGTGCCGACGACCTCGACGGCATCGCTGCGCCAGCGGACGTCGGCGCCCATCTGTTGCAGGAGGTCGAGGAAGGCGAGATCGCCCTGGACGGAATCGCGGCGCAGGTCGCGGATACGGACCGCACCGCCGACCAGGGCGGCGGCGGCGGCGAAATAGCTCGCCGCGGTGGCGTCGGGCTCGACGGCGAAATCCCGTGCCTGATAGGCCTGACCGCCGCCGACGACAATGCGGCCGTCGCCTTTGACGGCGCTGCGCGCGCCCCAGCGCTCCATCAAGGCCAGGGTCATCGTCACGAAGGGACGAGCCGTGTCGCCGATGACCTCGAGCTCGAGGCCGTCGCGCCAGAGCGGCGCGGGCATCAGCAGGGCCGAAACGAACTGGGAGGACAGCGTGGCGTCGATGGTGGCGCGTCCGCCGGGGAAGCGATCGGCGCGTGGGCGGATAATGATTGGCGGGCAATCGTCGCCGCGTTCGCCGGCGGCCTCGAGGCCGAGTTGACGCAGGGCGGCGAGCAGGGCGCGGATCGGCCGCTGGCGCATCCGCTCGCTGCCGTCGAGCCGGTAGCGTCCGCGTCCGAGAGTCAGAAAGCCGGCCAGAAAGCGCATCGCCGTGCCGGCGTCGCCGGCATTGAGGTCGGCTTCATGGGAGGGGATTTCACCGCCGCGTCCGTTAACCACGATCATGCCGGCGGGATGATCCAGTGTGAGGGCAAAGCCCAGCGCGTGCAACGCCGCGGCCATGACCTGCGTGTCATCACTGGCGAGGGCGCCGGCGATGCGGGAGGTACCGGGGGCCATCGCCGCCAGCAGCATCGCGCGGTTGGTGATGCTCTTGGAGCCGGGGGGCCGAATCGACGCGTTGAGGGGGCGGGCGGCCGGGGTAATCGGGAGTTCGCGAACAGCCATCGGGGGTTTCAGGCTTCGTCAGGAATCAGGGCGAGCTGATCCATCCAGACCGCGGCTTCACTGTCGCTGGGGGCGCGGTAATCGCCGCGCGGAGAGAGAGAACCGCCGGAGCCGACCTTGGGCGCGTTCGGGATGCAGCTCCGTTTGAACTGGCTCAGCTTGAAGAAACGCCAGAGGAAGGTGCTCAGGTGATGCTTGATTTCGGCGAGGGTGTAGTCGCGGCGTTTTTCGAGGGGGATATCGGGCCAGAGTCCGGTCGTGCGATCGCGCCAGGCGCAGTAGGCGAGAAAGGCGATCTTCGGCGGGGCGTAGCCGAAGCGCAGGGTGTAGTAGAGATTGAAGTCCTGCAGTTCGTAGGGGCCGATAAGGGCTTCGGTGGACTGCACGGCGCCGCCCTCGCCGGGCACCAGTTCGGGGCTGATTTCAGTGGCGAGGATGTCGCGCAATACGGTGCCGGTCTCGGCGCCGAAGCGATTGGTGTCGGCGACCCAGCGGATGACGTGCTGAATCAGGGTTTTGGGCACACTCGCGTTGACCGCGTAATGGGACATGTGGTCGCCGACGCCGTAGGTGCACCATCCGAGCGCCAGCTCGCTGAGGTCGCCGGTGCCGACGACGATGGCGTCGTGCAGGTTGGCGAGGCGGAAGAGCAGGTTGGTGCGTTCGCCGGCCTGGACGTTCTCGAAGGTGACGTCGTACTGTTCGCGGCCGTCGCCGTAGGGATGCTCGATCATCTGGAGCATCTGCATCGCCGCGGGCCGGATATCGAGTTCGCGGGCGGCGCAGCCGATCGCGGCCATCAGGCGACGGGCCTGCGCCAGTGTACGACTGCTGGTAGCAAAACCCGGCATCGTGTAGGCAAGGAGATTCTCGCGCGGGAGCCCGAGGCGATCGAGGGCCTGAGCCGCGACCAGCAACGCCTGCGTCGAATCGATACCGCCTGACACGCCGATAACGAGGCGGCGGCGGCCGATGGCGCGCAGGCGGCTCGCGAGTCCCTGGACCTGGATCTCATAGACTTCGGCGCAGCGCTCGTCGCGTCCGGCGGCATCGGCAGGGACGTAGGGGAAGCGCTCGTAGCGCCGTTCGAGGAGCAGGCGGTCGGCGGCGGGCAGGGGCAGCGAAAAATCAATCGAGTGAAAATCGCGGAGGGCCTCGCGTTCGCGGCGGACCGAGTCGCCGAAGGTGGTCTGCCGCATCCGCTCCTGGGCGAGGCGTTCGAGGTCGATTTCGGCGGTGACCAACTGCGGCGCGTCCTGAAAACGTTCCGACTCCGCCAGCAGATTGCCGTTTTCGCAGATAAGCGCGTGGCCGTCCCAGGCGAGGTCAGTGGTGGATTCACCGGGTCCGGCGGCGGAATAGAGATAAGCGGCAAGACAGCGCGCCGATTGGCCCATCACGAGCTGGCGTCGAAACCCCGCCTTGCCGACGGTCACGTTCGAGGCCGAGAGATTGAGCAGGACAGTGGCGCCGGCCAGCGCGGCGTACGACGACGGTGGAATCGGCACCCACAGGTCTTCGCAAATCTCGACATGGAAGAGGAGGCGCGGCTGCTCGCGATGGCGGAACAGCAGGCGCGAAGCGAAGGGCACGTCGGCCTGGCCGCACAGGGCGACGGTGCGACGGGTGGCGGCGTCGGCGGGATTGAACTGGCGCGGCTCGTAAAATTCGCGGTAGTTGGGCAGATAGGTCTTCGGCGTCACGCCGAGGATACGTCCGCGACTGAGCGTAACCGCGCAGTTGAACAGGAGATTATCGATTTCGAGCGGGCATCCGACCACCACCAGCAACGGCAGTGCGCGCGAGGCCTCAAGGATCTGGGCGAGGCCGTCGAGGCATCCGTCGAGCAGCGCCCGCTGATGGAACAAATCGTCGCAGCTATACGCGGAGAGGGCGAGTTCGGGCAGCAGCAGGCAGAGCGCGCGACGCGTGACCGCCTGCCCCATCAACTCGATGATACGGGCGGCGTTGAAGGAGGGATCGGCGACGCGAACGGCAGGAATTCCGACCGCCAGTCGCACGAAATCGTGGTTATAAAGGTTGAAGAAGTTATCGCCGCGATGGATCATGCTGCCTCTGCCAAGAGATTATTACTTCACGGGCGATCGCGCGAGGAGCGGGATAGCCTCCTGTCACCATCTAACGCTGGCCTAATCTCTCTGTGCGGAGCGGCGCATCAAAACGCCGCGCGGAGTGCCGGTTGCGCGCGGTCAGATCGCTAAAGCTGTCGCTTGCGAAACGCCGGAATTTGACTTACAGATAGCGCTGGTGTCACCCGCTTGATGCGGCGCTCGGGGGATCATCGGACTTGGGGCGTGCCCTTGGCACCGGGCATGAGGAGGCCAACCTCTAAAGGGAGGCGACCGTGGGGGAAACCAATTGCCCGTCATGCGGACTTGAGTTGGCCGACGGCGAGACCGTTGCCGGAAAGAAACAGCTTAGCGGCTTAGACGTCGGCATCTGCCGGGGCTGCGGCGAAATCGTCGTAGTCTATCGACGGGACATGCAGGTGGCGCTACGCTCGGCGACCGCCGGCGATTATTTGAGCCTGCCCGAAGATGATCAGATGGTTCTGCGCGCGGCCTTCGAGATTGTGCGCGAGCGCTGTCGGATGCGCAACGAGACGCCGCTGCATTGAGCATCAGCGGTTGAAAACCGGAGACGCCGCAGGGCGTGGCGGCGTCTAATCGGTGACGGCGCCGAGGCTGCTGCTCGAGACCTGCGCCGCGTACTTGGCCAGCACACCGCGCGTGTAACGCGGTTTGGGCGGCGTCCAGGCGGCGCGACGGCGGGCGATCTCATCGTCGGGCAGATTGAGCTGCAGGATGCGCCGGTCGGCATCGATGGTGATCGAATCGCCCTCGTGGACGAGGGCTATCAGGCCGCCGACCTGCGCTTCCGGCGCAACGTGGCCCACCACCAGGCCATAGGTGCCACCGGAGAAGCGGCCGTCGGTGATAAGGCCGACTGAATCGCCGAGGCCGGCACCGATGATGGCCGAGGTCGGCGAGAGCATCTCGCGCATTCCGGGCCCGCCTTTGGGACCCTCGTAGCGGATCACGACGATATCGCCTTTTTTAATCCTGCCGGCGAGGATGGCTTCGAGCGAATCCTCTTCACGTTCAAAGACGCGGGCCGGTCCGGTTATCGAGCGATGCGCGATACCGGTAATTTTGGCGACGCAGCCCTCGGGTGAGAGGTTGCCCTTGAGGATCGCCAGATGGCCCTGGGGATAGAGCGGGTTGTCCCAGGGTCGAATCACGTCCTGGTTCTTCGGGGGCGCGTCGGGAACTTCGCGAAGGGTTTCGGCGATGGTCTTGCCGGTCATGGTCATGACGTCGCCATGAATCAGCCCGTGATTGAGGAGCATCTTCATGACCTGCGGGATGCCGCCGACGCGATGGAGATCGGTGGCGACGTAGCGGCCGGAGGGCTTGAGATCGCAGAGCACGGGCACGCGCTGGCGAATCTCTTCGAAATCATCGATGACCAGCGGCACTTCGGCCGCATGAGCGATCGCGAGCAGATGGAGGACGGCGTTAGTCGAGCCGCCGACCGCCATCACGACCGCGATGGCATTTTCGAAGGCCTTGCGGGTCATCACCTCGCGCGGCAGGCGGCGGTTGCGAATCGCTTCGACGACGGCGGCGGCCGTCTCGGCGGCGCTGACTCCTTTTTCGTCATCCTCGGCAGCCATGGTCGAAGAATACGGGAGGCTCATGCCCATGGCTTCGATGGCTGAGGACATGGTGTTCGCGGTGTACATCCCGCCGCACGAACCGGCGCCGGGGCAGGCGCGGCGTTCGACTTCGAGCAGCTCTTTTTCGTCAATCTTGTGAGCGCTGTACTGGCCGACCGCTTCGAAGGCGCTGACGATGGTCAGGTCGCGACCATTGTAATGGCCGGGTTTGATGGTACCGCCGTAGACGAACATCGCCGGGATATTCATCCGCGCGATGGCGATCATCGCCCCGGGCATATTTTTGTCGCAGCCGCCGATGACCACCGCGCCGTCCATGGCCTGGGCGTTGCAGGCGGTTTCGATCGAATCGGCAATGACCTCGCGCGAGACCAGCGAGTATTTCATTCCCTCGGTGCCCATCGAGATGCCGTCGCTGACGGTGATGGTGCCGAACAGTTGCGGCATCGCGCCGGCGCGGCGAATCGCGGTTTCGGCCCGGCGCGCCAGGAGATCGAGGCCGACGTTGCAGGGTGTGATGGTGCTGTAGGCGTTGGCGATGCCGACGATGGGTTTGGAGAAATCGTCGTCGCCGAAGCCGACTGCGCGCAGCATCGCACGGTTCGGCGAGCGCTGTACGCCCTGAGTCACAACACTGCTGCGAAGATTTTCGGCCATCGAAGTCGGCTCCCACGGATGCGGCCAGCGGCCGCTGAGTCTTTTTGAAACGGTCTGAATTGCACCACAGGGCGGCGGGCGCGTGCAAGCCGCCTTGCCCGGGCGGCGGGAATTAAATGTTCGATCACCGGCCCGGCGCACGTGATTCCACATCAACTGGTAGAGTCGCGAGAAAACCGAAACGGTCGCCGATGCGGGCTTAGTCGGCAGGGGTGGCACATGAGACGTGGCGTTTGGACGGCAGTTGCGCCGCCGGCAGTGCTGGCGGCGATGATCGGCGCGGCGGGCGGGCGAGCTCAGGACCGCGGACTGCAGGAGCGGATCCTGAGGCCGGTCGGGGCGCCGGGTCAGGTGCTGAAGCTCGAGCCGCCGGTCGCTCGCGCCGTCAGGCCGGAGGTGGGCGAGGAGCATGTCGAGCTGATCAACGCGCTTCCCGGGATGCATATTGAGCGGACGGTCTCGTTCACTCGGTTCATCGACGAGGTCGAGCAGTCGAACCTGGCGCTCGCGGCGCAGCGCTTCAACGTCCCGATCGCTCGCGCCGAGATGGCCGCGGCGCGGGTCTATCCCGATCCGATAGTCCAGGCCGGCGGCGCGGGCGATGTTTCTACGGAAGATCAGCCGGAAACCTATACCGCCGCGGTCAGTCAGGAAATCGTGATCGGGGGCAAAATCGGCGCGCGAGTCGCCGCGGCGCGCGCCGGGGTTACCGCGAGCGACGCCGGTCTCGCCGACTACTGGCGCAATCTGCGGGCGAACGCGGCCGACGATTTTATCGACGGGGTGACGCAGATTCTGATCATTCAGCGGAAGATCATCGCCCTGCAGCGGGCCGAGCAACTGGTCGCGCTCAATGCGCAGAATCTGGCGGTGCGGCGGGCCTCGGAAGACAACCTGCTGCGCGCCAGGGTCGGAGAGCTGGAGGCGCGCAGCGACCTGCTGCAGACCGAAGCGGCGCTGCATCAGACGCTGGCCGGACTGAGCATTCTAATCGGCCGGCGCGCGGCGAACGGTCTGGTCATGCCGATTGGCGAGCTGGCGCGGACGCCGCGGCATTTCGCGCTCGAAGAACTGATCGCGCGCGCGGTCGCGTCACGAAGCGACGTGGCGGCGGCGCGCGCCGCGGTCGCAGCCGCCGGAGCGCAGTACCGGCTCGCGCTGGCCAATCGCCTTCCCGATCCCACCGTCAGCGGCGAGTACCAGCATACGACGGCGACCACGAATTCACTCGACCCGGCGCCGCGCTGGGACTCGCTCGGCGTACAGCTTCAAATCGCGATTCCGCTGTCCGACTTCAACCGCGGCGCGCGCGAGGCGGCGTACTACACCGAGCTGCAATCCGAGCGGCAACTGCAGGCCGTCGAGCTTGAGGCAGAGAACGAGGTGCGCAGCGCCTATCAGACCTACCTGCTGGCCGCGGCGACGACGAGCCAGTTCGGCGACGAACTACTGGATGATGCGAACGCGGTTTACAAGGAGCGGCTGTTCAAGCTGGAGAAGAATCTGGTCGGCCTGACCGACGTCCTCGACGCTCATCAGGCTCTGAATCAGCTTTACCTCGACTACTATGAAGCGCTCAACGCGCAGGCCAAAGCCCTGGTGGCGCTGGAGCAGGCCGCCGGCATCTGGGATTTAAGCTTCTAGGGCCGTCGCGGCGGCCGCGACGCAGTAGCATTCGCTGCGGCTCGTCGGACGCTCACCAGCGGACGACCTGTTCGTACACCTTGGGCAGTTGGCGCGGCAGCGACGTGATGTCCTCGATAACGAGGTAGCGCGAGGGCGCGCACATCTGCCGCAGATAATCGTGTCCGGTCTTGTCCACGGTGATACAGAACGGCAGGACGCCCGCCATTTCGAGCTCTTTCAACGCAACCATCGTGTCCTGAATGCCGTAGGCGTTCGAGCGGCGGTCGTGGCCGTAGTCGAAGTCCTGCGGAAAGCCGTCGCTCAACAGGATCACGTGCTTGGCGCGGGAGGTGACATCCTTGAATTTTTCCCGCACGTGACGGATCGCCGTGCCCATCCGGGTCGAGCGCTTGGGTTCGACGGCACCGACGCGCGCCTTGACTTCGTCGGTCAGCTCCTGGTCGAACTCCTTGATGACGTAGAATTCGACGTTATCACGACCATGTCCTGAGAAGCCCATGATGGCGTAGGAATCGCCGAGTTCTTCGAGCGCCTGCGCCATGATGACGAGGGCTTCCTTGTTGACATCGATAATCCGACGCGGGCGCTGCGGCTGATCGGGATTGCGCTGCCAGGCCTTCGACCAGTCGTCCTGGTCGGGGGCATCCTGACTGTAACGCGGCGGATCGCGATGGATCGGCTCGTCGGTCGAGGCGGACATATCGAGCAGGAAGAGGGTGGCGACGTCGCGGGCTTCCTTCTTGCGCGCCTTGTAGACGCGGCCGTCGGGAATTTCGCCCATCCGGCGCATCACGCGCGATTCGATCATCCGTTCGAAGTCGAGCTCGTCGCCGTCTTCGAGGCCGCGCACCATCTTGAACGACGCGGGGCGGATGCGCTGAAAGTTACGGCGCACCTGCGGCAGCATCTCGGCATACTGGAGCAGGGTGCGCTCAAAAAAATCGCCGCCGTCGCCCTCGACGATCATCTCGCGCAGGCGGCACCAGTTGCGGCGGTAATCCGCCGCGACGTAGTCCCATTCGTCGTAGGCGTAGTAGGAGTCCTGGGAGCGGCTGCGGCCGATCATGAGGCGGCCGCCGCCGGGCATCGTGCCGATTTCGCCGAGCTGCTCGCGCAGTTGTTCGAGCTCCTGCGCTTCCTTGTTGTGCAACTGGGTGAGGTACATCCCCTCGCCCTCGGCGGGGCCGGGGCTCTCGGCGGGTTTGAGCTGCGCGCCGGCCTCGATCAACTTGCGGATCTCTTCGGGCGTCAGCGGTCGACTGCCCTTGCCCTTGAGCGTCCGTCCGGAGGCATCGAGCTGATTGAACTGGTCCGTCTCGCCGCCGGCGTCGCCGAGGCTGTCATCACCGGCCATGCCGTCATCGCCGCTTTCGGCGCCGCGCAGGGTGCTGAGCAGGTCGTCGCGCAGATCGCCGGGATTTTCGCCGAGACCTTCGGCGTCGCCCCTTTCGGCCGCCGCGGCGAATAGCTTCTGCAACCAGGTGTACATCGCGACGGTGGCGCGGGCGCTGTCGGCGACGGTCGCCCCGGGCTGGCGGAGCGGCGCGAAATGCTCGGCGGCAGCGCGGATGAAGGCGTTGGATTGGCCGGTTTCGATGCCGTAACCCAGCGATGCCCGCACCAGCATCGTGCTGAGCGCGAAGGGTTTGAGATTCTCGATGAGGGCGGCGTTCAGCCGCTGCAGCCGCGGCGTCAGGCCGAGGTAGCGGCGGCTCAGTTCGGCATCGACGCGGGCGGACTCGCAGAGACGCATCAGCGCGCCCGCTAATCCGGGATCGTCGAAGGAGGAGACGTAGCTGTCGATGGCCTCGACGCCGCGCTCGGCACGTTCCTCGAAGCCGCTCATCTGCGCCAGTTCGAAATCAAAGGTTCCGAACTCGTGCCGGCCCGCCAGATGGCTCGCGGTGAGGACGTAGTAGTCGCGCGCGGCCTGCTCGCTGCCGAGGCCGGCGATCATATCGGGCAGGTAAATCATCTCGCCGGGCATCAGCGGATAGTGAAACGGCAGCACGGCGCCGGTGTTGGGTAGCGAGTCGATGCGGAACTCGACCGGAAAGAGCATCCGCATGAACTTGGTCAACATCCCTTTCACCTGGTAAAGGGCGTGGCTGTCGGCTGGTTCGTTCGGCATTGTCGTCATTGTGGCAAATCAGGCTCGGCCGATGCAATTTTGGCGCGTCAGGCGGATTATTCCCCTCCGGTGCGCACTTGCGAGGTCTGATCGCAAGGCGGGTTGCCGCTTGACTGCATGCGCGGCCGCTAATTAAGTGGTTGGGCTTTCCATGAGAATCACATTTTTAGCCCGAGTCCTGGGTCTCAGTCTGCTGGTCGGCGGCCTCCTGATCACTGCCGGAGGGTCAGCGCAGGCGGCGATAAGCGATCAGGTCCGGTACGCGAAGCTGGATAACGGTCTGCAGCTCATCGTGCTGGAAAATCACAAGGCGCCGGTGGCGACGCTCAACATCTTTTACAAGGTGGGGTCGCGCAATGAACAGTTCGGGCAGACCGGGATCTCGCACTTGTGCGAGCACCTGATGTTCCGCGGGACCAAGAAGTACGGCCCCGAGGAATTTTCGAAGATCGTGGCGGAGAACGGCGGCGAGGATAACGCCTTCACGTCGGAGGACTACACCGTCTATTTCGAAATCATCAACCGCGACCATCTGGACGTGCCGATTTCGCTCGAGGCCGACCGGATGGAAAATTTTGCGCCGCAAGGTTTCGATTCCGAAAAGGCGGTGGTGATGGAGGAGCGGCGCCTGCGCACCGAGGACAATCCGGAAGATGCGCTGGCGGAGATGGTGGCGGCGGCGGCTTACGTCGCGCATCCGTACCATTGGCCGGTGATCGGCTGGATGCACGATATTCAGGAGCTGACGCTGGAGGACGCGCTCAAATATCATGCGATCCACTACTCGCCGCGCTATGCGATTGTAGTGGCGGTCGGTGATTTCGACGGCAACAAGATTCTGACCGCGCTGCGCGACGCGTTCGGCTCGATCAAAAACGGTCCGGAGGCGATGCCGGTGACCGAGGTTGAACCGCCGCAGGAGGGTGAGCGACGGGTCGTCCTGCGTCATCCGGCGAACCTGCCGGCGTTCGCGTTAGCCTACCATGTGCCCAACTATCTGACGGCCAAAGATGCGTTTGCGCTGGAGATCGCCGGCGAGATCCTCGGCGACGGCAAAAGCTCGCGGCTCTACCAGGACCTGGTCGTCAACAAGCAGTTGACGATCGACCAGGCGGTTGAGTACGACCTGACGGCTTTCGATCCGACGCTCTTCTGGATCTCGGGGCAGATGCGGCCGGGGGTCAAGACCGACGATGCGATCGCCGAAGTCGATCGCGAGCTGGCGGCGCTGCAGGCTCATCCGCCGTCGCCCGCGGAATTGCAGAAGGCCAAGAACCTCGAGCAGGCGGAGTTCGTGTTCAGCCAGGACTCCATTTTCCAGGAGGCGCAGGAGTTGGGGCTGTACCAGATGCTCGGCAGTTACCGGATGGTTGATCAATACCTCGGCCAGATCGACAAGGTCAGCGCCGCTGACGTACAACGGGTGGCGAAACAATACCTGGTCGCCGCCAATCGCACGGTCGGCGTGCTGGTGCCGACGGGCCTGCTGGTTCACGAGGCGGGCGGCGGTATCGGCGGTCCGATCCGTCATCTGGAGAAAGCCGAGGCGAAGATCCTGCCATGAAGCGAGTGGCCTTGACGTGGGCGCTGGCGCTCACGTTCGTGATGGCGAGCGCGGTGAGGTGGGCGGACGCGCTCGAGATCAAGCGCAGCACGCTCAGCAACGGCGCCGTGCTGCTGGTCTCCGAGCAGCATCAGCTACCGATGGTGACGATGGCGATCGCGTTTGACGCGGGGGCGCGGCGCGACCCGCCGGATAAGGCGGGTCTCGCCGCGCTGACCGCATCGGCGCTCGAGCAGGGCACGCGCGCGATGGCGGCGGCGGACTTCGACCGCGCGGTCGATTTCATGGGCAGTTCAGTCGGCGTCAGCGCTGACCATGACAATGCGGTCGCCGAGATGACCTCGTTGACCAAATACGAGCCGCAGACCCTGCATCTGTTGGCGCAGATGCTGACGCAGCCCGGCCTGCGCGACGCCGATATCGTGCGCAAGCGCGGCGATCAACTGGCCGGGCTCAAGGCGGCGGACGAACAGCCGGAGTATGTTGCCCAGGTCGCGTTCATCAAACAACTGTTCGGTGACACGCCCTACGGCCATCCGATCGCGGGCTTTCCGCAATCCGTCGCGCGGCTTTCGCCGGACGATGTCCGCCGCTTTTATCGCGATCATTACCGGATCGGCAGCGCCATCATCGCGGTGACCGGCGATGTGCAGGCCGCGGCGATCAAGCAGCAGCTCGAACGCGAGCTGGTTGGTCTCGACGGTACCGTACCGCCGCAGGCCGCGCCGCCGGCCCCCGCAGTTGCCCCCGGCATCCATCTGACCGTGATTGATCGGGCGATCGCGCAGGCCAATTTGATCATCGGTTCCGGCGGGGTCGCCCGTTCCGATCCCGACTATTACAAGCTGCAGGTGATGAACTACATCCTGGGCGGCGGCGGTTTTTCCTCGCGTCTGATGAAAGTCGTGCGCAGCAAGGGCGGGCTCGCCTATTCGGTGGACAGCGGCTTTGAGGCCGGCAAGTTTCCCGGGGCCTTCCTGGTGGTGCTGCAGACCAAGAACGCGAGCGCCAACGAAGCGCTCAAGCTAGTGATCGAACAACTGCGCGAGATCCGCGACGCGCCGGTATCGTCGGCCGAGCTCGAGGCGGCGAAGAAGTATCTCATCGGATCGTTTCCGCTGAAGCTCGATCGGCAGAGCCAGATCGCCTCGTTCATGCTGGAGACGGAACTTTTCGGCCTCGGTCTCGACTATGCCGACCGCTATCCGGCACTGATCAACGCGGTCAGCGTGAACGACGTCCAAGCGATGGCGCGCAAGTATATCCATCCGGACGCGATCGACATTATCGCCGTTGCCGATCAGTCAGAGGCGAGGGTAGCGGTGGCGAGCTTCGCCGCGACCGCGACCGCCGCCAATCATTAAGCTCTGACGCTGCGCGTTGCGGCCGAGCCTCATCGCGAGGCATTTGCGCGACTGCCGCGCCTGCAGCGCGCATTCATTGATTGTCATCCGGCAGCTAAAGAAGCTTTCTGAAGCGTTTGGAGGACTCGCCGAGGCTGGCACGTTTTCCGCTCATTCATCGGCTTCGGTGCACGCCTAAGCGGACCGAAAGGGGGAAGCGGTTGGGCGAGGCGTGCACACGGAAAGGCCGCGAGCCTAAAGGGGGGCTCGCGGCCTTCGCTCTCGGCAAAAGTTGGTTGGGCGCTCAGTCGAGGCGTTCGAGGACGAAGACCGGAATCTGCCGCGCGGTCTTTTTCGCGTAATCATTGAAGATAGGCATCGCCGCCGCATGCTGTTTGAACAGACGCTCGCGTTCCGCTCCGGTGGTCGGCGTTGCTCGCGCGCGGAATTTTTCGGTGCCAATCTCGACCGTGCAAAGCGGATTCTTGATGAGATTGTGGTACCACGGCGGATTGTGCGGACCTCCCGCGTACGAGGCCACGATGACGCAGCGGTTACCGTCGCGCGAGTAGACCAGGGGACGCGTGATCTGGCGGCCGCTTTTGGCGCCGGTGCAGGTGATCAGGATGACCGGCATGCCCTCCATCATGCCTCCGACCTTGCCACCATTGGCGCGAAATTCAGCGATCACTTTCTCGTTGTACTCGGCCATCGCCTGGCGGTTGGCCGCGATACGTGAGCTTTCTTCGGCGGTGGGTGCCATTGAATCCTCCTGCGGAGTCAGAGTCGGCTACTTTTATCGCGCGTTGCGCATGATCGGCGCAAGGCGGCGCTCGGCGCGGGCAACGGATGGCGAGCATAAGGCGAGGGTCAGCGCGCAATGCGATGCGCGCGGCCGCTCGCGATTAAGCGTCCCGAAGCGGGCGCGGTCGGAGTCGGATTAACTGAATTCGCCGCGAATATAGCGCTGTGTCTCCGCCTGCTGCGGATCGTCGAAGATCTGGGCGGTCGGCGCGTACTCAACCATGTAGCCGGTGCGTCCGCCTTGCGAGGTATCGACATAGAGAAAGGCGGTCATGTCCGCAACGCGCCGCGCCTGCTGCAGATTGTGCGTGACGATCGCGATGGTAAAACGCTTCTTCAGTTCATGCATCAGTTCTTCGATCCGATGCGTGGCGATGGGATCGAGCGCCGAGCAGGGTTCATCCATCAGGAGCACGGCCGGTTCGGTGGCGATCGCGCGGGCGATGCAGAGCCGCTGCTGCTGTCCACCCGATAGGGAAAGTCCGCTGGCGCGCAGCTTGTCCTTCACTTCTTCCCACAGGGCCGCTTCGCGCAGGGCTTTTTCGACCTTCTGCGGGATCGACCCCTTGTAGCGATTCAGGCGGAGACCGAACGCGACATTGTCGTAGATGCTCATGGCGAACGGGTTGGGCTGCTGAAAGACCATCCCGATATGGCGGCGGACCGCGACCGGATCGATCCGGCTCGCGTAGATATCCTGGCCGCGAAAGAACACGTGGCCCTTGAAGCGAAAACCGCGCACCAGATCATTCATGCGGTTAAGACAGCGCAGGGCGGTGCTTTTGCCGCATCCCGAGGGGCCGATAAAAGCCGTAATCGTGTTGCGCCTGACCCTCAAGGCGACGTCGCGCAGCGCCTTGAAGACGCCGTAGTGGAGTTCCTTGATTTCGCAGTCGATCACGGTGTCGGCGACCGCGCCGTTGCCGGTCGCAGGCAAAGCAGCCATAAGATTCTCCTTAGCGATGATAATGTGCGGCCAATCTCTGTCCCGCGATATTTACCAGCAGAACTATAACCACGAGGACCAGCGCCGCGGTCCACGCCATCGCGATCTGATTATCGAACGGGGAACCCGAAAAATTATAAATCAGCACTGCCAGTGACGCCGTCGGCTTCATCAGGTCGCCGATGGTTTTGGGCAGGAACTCGGGCGACGTGCGACTCATCCAGTAATCACTGAAGAGTGAGGTGAAGAGGAGCGGCGCGGTTTCGCCGGCGGCGCGCGCGATTGCGAGCATGATGCCGGTGAGGATACCCGGCAGAGCGGTCGGCAGCAGTACCTTGCGGACGACCTGGGTCGGTGTCGCGCCCATCCCGATCGCGGCCTCGCGCATCCGCGACGGCACCCGCAGGATCGCATCTTCGGCCGTCAACAGGATGGTCGGAATCATCAAGAGAGCGAGGGCGACGCCGCCGGCAGGCGCGGAAAAGCCGCCGGTGACCATCACCACTATGGCAAAGGCAAACACGCCGGCGAGGATCGAAGGCAATCCGGTGAGGACCTTGGCGGCGAAACGCACGGCCTGCGTGATGCGCGATTCGGGCGCGAACTCCGCGGTATAGACCGCGGCCAGGATGCCTATCGGGACGCTTATCAGAGTCGCAATGAAGACGATTAGAATGGTGCCCGCAATCGCGTTGCCGATACCGCCGCCGGGCATCATCGCCGCCGGTGGCAATTCGGTGAAGGTTGCCTTGCCGAGCGTTTGCGCGCCCCGTCGGATGAGCAAAAACAGCACCGACAACAGCGGGAACATCGCGGCAAGCGTCGCCGCGCCGGTCAACAGACTCATGAAGTAGCTGAAGATTTCCCGCGGATGACGCAGCGAGCGTTCAAGCTGCGGCAGATCCACCTCGAGCGGAACTTCGGAAGCCATCGCCGCCATCAGCGCAGGCCTTTTAACTGGGCGCCGGCGCGCTGGAGAATCACGGTGCCGATGATATTCACGATAAGCGTGATCGCCAGTAACACCAGTGCCGCGTACATCAGTGCCCCCACTTCCGCAGTACCCGCCTCGGGAAAATGATTGGCCAGCAGGGCGGCGAGCGTATTTGCCGGCGAAAACAGCGACCAGCTCAACACGTTAGCATTCCCGGCGAGCATCGCAAGGGCCATCGTCTCGCCGAGCGCGCGTCCGAAGCCGAGGATGATCGCGCCGAAAATGCCGGTGGCCGCCGTGGGTATGAAGACGGCAAGAATCGCTTCCCAGCGGGTCGCGCCGAGCCCGAAGGCGGCCTCGCGAATCTTCGGCGGCACGGCAATCAAGGCGTCGCGGGCGATCGCTGAGATGGTCGGCAGCACCATGATCGCCAGCACGATCGCCGCCGGCAGCAGGCCTGGGCCGCTGAGTGCGGTGCCAAAGAAGGGAATCCAGCCCAGATGGTTGTGCAGCCAGTCGGCGGGCGGCCGCACCCATGGAATCACGACGAAGATGCCCCACAGGCCGTAGACCACGCTGGGAATCGCCGCCAGCAGCTCAATCGTGGTGCGCAGAACATTTTCGATGCCGTCGGGCAGCGCGGCCCAGAAGCGGCGGCCCTCGAGGCCGAGAGCGCCGATCACCGATTCGAGTCCCGCGGAAAGAAAGTGCTCGCTCAGGAAAACGGCGATCGCGAGCCCGAAAAGCGTCCCGCCGATAAGGCCCAGGATCGAGCTGTACAGGGTTCCGACGATCGCCGGCAGCACGCCGAACTCATTGCGGTTGGCGTCCCACGTCGTGCCGGTCAGAAAGCGGAATTTATAGGTTTCTAGCGCCGGCATCGCCGCGTGCCCGATAGTGTAGACCAGGTAGACCGTAAGCCCGACGGTCAGGACCGCGATCGCAAAGGTGGTCTGACGAAAGACGCGGTCGGCAAGAGTTTCGACGAACCGCGGCGCTCCCGCGATATTGCCCGACGCGGCGCCCGCGGCCGTCAGTTCGACGTTTTCGGAACTCATGAAATCTGCGCCAACGCTTCCTTATCCTTCCGGATGACGCTTTCCGGCAGCGGGATATAACCGAGATCGCTCGCGAAGCTCTGGCCCTGGTCGAGTCCATACTCGACCACCGCCTTCAAGGTTTGCGCGACTTTCGGATCCGCATACTTCCGGTAAAACAGCATCCAGGTGTACGTCACAATCGGATACGAGTCGTCGCCGCTCGGATCGGTCACCCAGCCGCGCAGGTTCGCCGGGAGAGTCACCGAGGCGAGCGCGTTCTTTTCGGTCGCGGGCGTGGCCGACACGAATTTGCCGGCCTTGTTTTCGAGGACAGCCATCGGCATGCCGGTCTGCTTCGCATAGCCGTATTCCACGTAACCGATCGCGCCGGGCGTCTGCTTGACCAGCGCGGTGACGCCAGGATTTCCTTTGCCGGCAACGCCCACGGGAAAATTGACCGAGGTGCCGTGGCCGGGACCGTTCTTCCAGGCATCGCTGACCGCGCTCAGATGGGAAGTGAAGACGAAGGTGGTACCGCTGCCGTCGGATCGCGTAACCACGGTGATTTTTTCGTCGGGCAATTTTGCCCCGGGGTTGGTTCTGGTAATCGCGGTATCATTCCAGTTGGTAATCTTGCCGAGAAAAATGTTGACATAAGCCTCGCGCGAAAGGCGCAACGGCGCCGTCAAATCCGGCAGATTGTAGCTCAGCACGATGCCGCCGGCGGTCATGGGGATGAGCACGACACCCTGTTTGACGGCCGCCATCTGTTCATCGGTCATCGCCGCGTCGCTCGCGCCGAAATCGACCAGTTGCTGTTGAAACTGCTTGATACCGGCGCCGCTGCCGATCGGCTGGTAATTGATTTCGACGTCAGGATGCAACTTGTTGTATTCCGCGAACCAGCGTTGATACAAAGGCGCGGGAAACGTTGCTCCGGATCCTTGCAGAGTCGTCGCGCTTGCCGCGTCGCCGACCTGGTAGCCGAGAAACCCCATCGCGACCAGCGAAAGCGCCATCAACCCAAGCGGCCAGCGCCAATGCTCGATCGTCTTTGCCCTCATGCACAAGCTCCTGCTCAGTTGAGTTTATTGGTGGAGACGCTGGTGATCTTACGCACTTACTTTGCTGAGCAAAGAGAAGTTTTGTTAACACATTATGAAAAGCTGATGACTTTAGTATGTCGTCGAAGAGTGATTACGACTCGCGGGATATCAGGGGCATGGTAATGAAATATATTTGCCCGACGGCTGACGCGTCAGTGGGCTGAATATCAGTTCGGCGATCGGGCGGAGCGCGGCGCGCTTAAAGGGCTCGCAGCGTTGGCAGAATCTTAATCGTTCAATAGTACGCTCTTCAAAATCGGCAGCTATTTTTGCGCGGCAACGCGGAATGGTGCTGGAGAGATCTAACCGACCGTCCAGGTGGAGGTGATGCGGTGGAGGTAGGGGATCTGCTGAGGCTCGAAAGCGCCGTGCCTGCGCGGACCCGGGTGTTGCCGGAGCGATCGCGGACCGCGCACGAAATCCGCGCGTGCCGGTCAATTTGGATCTCCGATCTGCATTTTGGGACGCGGCGGATGCAGGCGGCCGCACTGCTGGATTTCCTGCTGCATCACGAGGCCGAGAACCTCTTTTTGGTCGGCGACATTATTGACGGATGGATCGCCGACAGCGAGTGGTTCTGGTCGGACGATCAGGAGGCAGCGGCGGCCGAGTTGCGCGCCTGGGTCGGGCGCGGCAGCCGCGTTACCTTGATTCCAGGGAACCATGATCTTTGTCGGGAGGCGGGTCCGCGTCTGCTGGGCCTCGAATACGGGCCCGAGGAATTGCTCTACACGACGCGGGAGGGCCGTCGGATGCTGGTCACGCATGGTCATCAGTTCGACCGCAAGATCGCCGGCGGCAGATGGTGGCAGGGGCCGACGAGCTATGCGATGGCGCTGCGGATCAGCGACTGGTACGAGCGCGACTGGCGCGGCGGTACGGACGGACGCGGGCTCGCCGCGGCGATCCGCTACCGCGTCAAACGCGCAGTCGAATACTTCATGGACTTCGATGATCGCGCGATTCTGGAGGCCGTCCGCAAACATCGGGCTGACGGCATTATCTGCGGTCATACCCATCGCGCGGAACAGCGTCTGATAGGTCCGGTCTGGTACCTGAACGACGGCGATTGGGTGGAGAGTTGCACGGCGCTGGTGGAGGGATGGGACGGCGCGCTGCGGCTGCTGCGCTGGGAGGCGCCGGCGGCGGGAACGTCTCCGGCGCGGATTGGAGGCGAGGGTGCCTGATGGGAAGCGGAGCGGGTGGCAAGATGCGACGGAGGCTGGAGCAGGCGCAGGTTGAGCTGATCTACTTTGATGCGGGCGGGGGCCATCGCGCGTCCGCCGTCGCTCTGGCGACGGTGCTGGCAGCGCAATTTCCTGGCGTTCGGGTAGCGATGGTCAACCTGCGCGAGCGGCTGGACAAGCTCGATTACCTGCGCCGCTGCACCGGTGTGAAACTCGAAAATTTCTACAATGCGCTGCTGCGCAAAGGGCTTGCCGTGGGGATCGGCCCGATGCTCCGCGTGCTCCATCTGCTGGTCCGCGAGATGCATCCGCGGATGGTGCGGATGCTGGCTGAGGGCTGGGCGCGCCATCGTCCGGATCTGGTCGTCTCACTGATTCCGCATTTCAATCGCAGCCTTTTCGAGGGTCTTGAGGCGGCCGCGCGGATCCGTCGGGAGGCAGCGCCCCCGCTGGTGACCGTGATGACTGATCTGGCGGACTATCCACCGCATTTCTGGATCGAGCCGCAGGAACAGTTCCTCGTATGCGGCACCGGAACCGCGGCGCGCCAGGCGCTGGCGCTGGGCTTCCCCGCTCATCTGATTTTGCGCAGTTCGGGCATGATCGTCCGGCCGGAGTTCTACCGCGTGCCGTTCGACTCGCGCGCCGCTGAACGCGCGAAACTGGGCCTGGAGCAGGACCGCCCGACGGGCGTCGTGATGTTCGGCGGTTGCGGCTCGCGACGGATGGAGCTCATCGCGGAGGCGGTTGCGGACGGAAATCGCGAGGTGCAACTGATCTTCGCCTGCGGGCGCAATGATGGGTTGGCGCAGCGCCTGGCGGCGCGGCGTCTGCCGTATCCGCATTTCGTCGTCGGCTTTACCGAAGCGATGCCGTACTTCATGAGGCTGGCGGATTTTTTTATCGGCAAACCGGGTCCGGGAAGTATCAGCGAGGCGCTGGTCTGCGGGCTGCCGGTTATCGTCGAACGCAATCGGCTGACGATGCCGCACGAGCGCTTCAACACCGACTGGCTCCGGCAGCATCAACTGGGGCTGGTGGTCAGTTCGTTCACCACGATCGACCGGGCGATCGCGCATCTGCTGGAAGGCAAGCGACTCGACCATTACCGGCGCCGAATCGCGGCCCATCACAATCAAGCCGTATTCGAAATTCCCCGGATGCTCGAGGCGATCCTCGAGGCCGGGGCGCCGTCCGCGCCGAGAGCCTCGCTCAGCGCCTGAGGGGGAGCGATCGCCGCGGGTCGCTCGTGGAGGCATCGCCGTTGCGGCGCCGCCGTGTTACGCTTAGGGCGGTCCGGATCCCGCGCGAGGATGGAGGATGAGAGAGCCGAAATTCAATCGAGGCGCAAGTGAAGGCGCGCTGCGCCGCGCATGGCGATCGTTGTTGCTCATCGGTGCGGCGCTTGTGCTGGGGGGCGCATCGCTGCAGGCCGATCAGCCGAACGACGCGGTTTACGCGAGCGTCGGCAACCATAAGTTCACCGAGCAGGAGGTGGACAGCGCGGTCCTGAACAGCGTCAGCCCCTCCCAGCTCTACGATTTGCGCAAGCGCGCGCTCGACCGCATGATCGACGACTACCTGATTGATCAGGCCGCCCACGCTGCCGGTCTGACGCGTGAACAGTATCTCGCGCGCGAGCTCAAGCCCGCCAAACCCACCGAGGCCGAAGCGCGCAAATTCTACGACGACAACAAGAGTTCGATTCAGGCGCAGATTCACAATGCCACTTTCGACCAGGTGAAGGATCGGCTGATTGCGGCGCTCGAACGCCAGAACGAGGAGCAGCAGCGGGCCGCGCTGATTCAGCGTCTCCGTCAGGCCACCCCGGTTAACGTCGCGCTGAAACCGCCGCGCTTCACCGTCAACAGCGACGGCCATCCGTGGACCGGCGGCGCGGACGCGCCGGTGACGGTGGTCGAGTTTTCGGATTTTCAATGTCCCTACTGTCGGGCCGCGGAAAGTACGGTCAAGGCGATGCGGGCGAAGTACGGGGATCGCATCAAATTCGTGTACATGGACTTCCCCCTGAGCTTCCATCCGCATGCGATGGACGCGGCGCGCGCCGCCCAGTGCGCCGCCGAGCAGGATAAGTTCTGGCCCTATCACGACGCGCTCTTCGCCGATCAGAGCAAGCTCGCCGAGAGTGATCTGAAGGCCACGGCGAAACGCCTCGGGCTCGATACCGGGCGCTTCAACACCTGCTTCAACCAGGGGCAGCCCGATGGGCGGATCAAGGCCGAGCAGCAGCAGGGCGAGGCGCTCGGGGTGACCGGCACGCCGACCTTCTTTATCAATGGACGCGAGATCGTCGGGGCGCAGCCGCTTGATAAGTTCGCGGAAGTGATCGACGACGAAACCAGCGCAGCCAATCAGCGCGCGGCGCGGGCCAACTGAGGTCGCCGCGCTTTGCCTGCCTACGACTACGATTTCTTCGTGATTGGCGCCGGCTCGGGCGGCGTGCGCGCGGCGCGAATCGCGGCGACGCACGGCGCGCGCGTCGCGGTGGCCGAAGAGCGCTACCTGGGCGGCACCTGCGTCAACGTCGGCTGTATTCCGAAGAAGCTTTTGGTGTACGCGTCGGAATTCGCCGACGCTTTCGCCGATGCGGCCGGCTTTGGCTGGGAGGTGGGAGCTCCGACGTTCGACTGGTCGCGTCTGCTTGGCAACAAGGACCGCGAGATCGAGCGGTTGAATGGCGTCTACGAGCGTCTTTTGACTGCGGCCGGCGCGCGGATTATACGGGGGCGGGCGGAGCTCGCGGGCGCGCACGCCGTGCGCATCAACGGCGCGACATTCACCGCCCGCTACATCCTGCTCGCGACCGGCAGTTGGCCGACGGTGCCCGAAATTCCCGGAGCCGATCTGGCGATCACTTCCAACGAAGCCTTCCATCTCGCGCGGCTGCCGCGCCGCGTCGTGATCGTGGGCGGCGGCTATATCGCGGTCGAGTTCGCCGGCATCTTCCATGGGCTCGGCGCGCAGGTGACGCTGATTCATCGCGGCGACGCCCTGCTGCGCGGATTCGACGATGATTTGCGCATCGCACTCGGCGAGGAGATAAGACAGCGCGGGATCGATCTGCGCCTTAAGAGCCGCGTCACGGCGATCGCGCGGAGCGACGGTCATCTGCGCGCCACGCTTGAGGACCACTCGACCGTGACCACGGAGCTGGTGATGTTCGCGACCGGGCGACATCCGAACTCGCGCGGTTTCGGTGTCGAAGAAGCGGGGGTTGCGCTCGACCGCGACGGCGCGGTGGTCGTCGGCGAAGACTCGCGCTCGTCGGTCGAAAGCATCTTTGCGATCGGCGACCTGACCAACCGTAGGTGCCTGACCCCGGTGGCGATCGCGGAAGGCCATGCGCTGGCGGACACGCTGTTCGGCAATCGCCCGCGCACGCTCGACTACGACAACATTCCCTCGGCGGTGTTCAGTCAGCCGCCGCTCGCGAGCGTCGGTTTGAGCGAGGCCGAAGCGCGTCGCCGCTACGGCCGGGTCGATATCTACAAGTCAGCCTTCACGCCCCTCAAGCACACGCTTAGCGGTCGTCGCGAGCGCACCCTGATGAAGCTCGTGGTGGACGGTGACAGCGGTCGCGTGGTCGGCGCGCACATGATCGGCGCCGATGCCGGCGAGATCATTCAGGGCCTTGCGATCGCGCTCAAGTGCGGCGCGACCAAAGCCCAATTCGATGCCACTATCGGGATTCATCCGACTGCGGCTGAAGAATTTGTCACGATGCGGCAGAAGAGCTGACGACTTCGCGCTGATCCAGCGGCGATGAGCAGACACGAGCCCACGGCGCGGATGCTATGCGTCGGTGTCGCCGGCCCCGCGCTCAGCCCCGGGGAACGAAAAACCCTGAAGCGCTTCGGGCCCGGCGCGATCATTCTCTTCAAACGCAATTACGCCGACCGCGCGCAATTGCGCGAACTCTGCAGGGATCTTCATCGACTGTACGATCCGCCGCCGTTCGTTGCGGTGGACCAGGAGGGCGGGCGCGTCATCCGGTTCGGTCCGCCGTTCATCCAGCTTGCCCCGGCGCGCGAACTCGCGCGTGTCCATGCGCCCCCTGCGATCGAAGCGCTGGCGCGCGCGATGGGCGCGGAGCTTCGCGCGGCGGGTATTGACCTCGACTTCGCGCCGGTGCTCGACGTCGTCACCAATCCGGCCAATGACGTTATCGGCGATCGCGCCTTTGGCCGCACGGCCGCGCGTGTCATCGCCGGCGGACTCGCGTTCATGCGCGGTCTGCGGAGCGCGGGCATCATTCCCTGCGCGAAACATTTTCCAGGCCACGGCAATGTTCAGGAGGATTCCCATCGCGAGCTGCCCGTCAGTCATTGCAGCCGGCGGAGCCTCTTCGAGGTCCATCTGAAACCGTTCGTCGCCGCGATAGCGGCAGGCGTGCCGATGATCATGATGGCGCATCTGATGACGCCGCTAATCGACCAGCAGCGCCCGGCGAGCCTCTCGCGGCCGCATATCGAAGGCCTTTTACGGAAGCGGCTCGGTTTTGGCGGTGTGATCGCGACCGATGACCTGCAGATGGGAGCGCTCGAGGCGACGGGCGCGCTGGCCGATCGCTGCGTCGCGGCGCTCGAGGCGGGGGCCGATCTGCTGCTCGCGTGTCGCCCGGTCGAAGAACTTGCGGAGGTGTTCGTGGCCCTGGCGCAGAGGGCGAAGTCCCCGGCGATGGGGCCGCGGCTCGCCGCGTCGGTCGAGCGGCTCGAGCGCCTGCGTCAGATCGGATAGTTTTCCTCGTCGGTCGCGCGGCGGCCGAGGGCGTTCAGAGTGTGTGCGCCAAGTGATAGAATCCGCGCTGAAGGCGCCGATGCCCAGCCCACAAGAAATCCTCAATCAGCTTAAATCGATCAAGTATCCCGGCTTCAGCCGCGATATTGTCTCGTTTGGCCTCATCAAAGATATCGAGGTGGCCACGGCGGGAGTCACCGTGATTCTCACGGCGGCCAGCGCCAAACCCGAGGTCCTGGAAGAGATTTCCGCCGCCGTCCGGCGCACCGTCGCGGCAATGCCCGGAGTGCCTGCCGTGCGGATCGAACTGGCCGAGGCGCCGTCGCCGCGGATGGCGGCGGCCGCGCTCCATCGCCGGCCGATCCCCGGTATCCGCCACGTGATCGCGGTTGCCAGCGGCAAGGGCGGCGTCGGCAAGTCGACGGTCGCCGTCAATCTGGCGCTGGCCCTGCAGGCGCTCGGATGGCGGACGGGGCTGATGGACGCCGATGTTTACGGGCCCAGCGTCGCCATGATGGTTGGCGCGGGAGCGCAGATCCACGTCACGCAGGAGCGGCGGATCGTCCCGCTCCAACGCGCGGGCCTGCGCTATATCTCGATGGCGCTCTTCATCGGCGACGACGCCCCGATTATCTGGCGGGGGCCGATGGTGACCAAGCTCGAAAGCGAGTTTCTCTTCAATGTCGAATGGGGCGAGCTCGACGCTCTCGTCCTCGACCTGCCGCCCGGCACCGGCGACGCGCAACTCACGATCACGCAGCGCGTTGCGCTGGCTGGCGGGGTCATCGTGACCACGCCGCAGGCGATCGCACTGCAGGACGTCAAGCGCGGGGTCACGATGTTCCAGGAGGTCGGGGTGCCGGTACTCGGGGTGATCGAGAACATGAGTTACCATCTCTGCCGCAAGTGCGGGCGCCGCCACGAGATCTTCGCTCACGGGGGCGGGGCCCATTACGCGAGCGAGCTTGGGGTGCCGTTTCTCGGCGAGCTGCCGTTCACGCACGAGCTGCGCGAGGGCGCGGACACAGCGACGCCGCTGGTCGCCGCCCGTCCCGACCATCCCGTTAGCGAGATCTTCCTTGGGATCGCGAGCGACATCGTGGCCCGCCTCAACCGCAGTTCGACCGCGCCCTAGATGCCGTCGCCTGGGGTTTCACTGATCGTCGTCACCCGCGACGAGGAGCAGCTCATCGGCCAATGCCTGAGCAGCGCGAAGCGCTTCTGCCGCGAGCTGATTGTCGTCGATTCCTTTTCCACCGATCGGACCGTGGCGATTTGCGAGGAGCTCGGCGCTCGGGTCTTTCAGCAGGAATTTGCCGGCTACGTGCTGCAAAAGCAGGCGGCCCTCGACCGTGCCACCTCGGAATGGGTCCTGCTGCTCGATGCCGACGAGCAGGTTACCTACGAGCTTGGATGCGAGATCGAGAGGGCGATCAATTCCGCCGACCGTTACGACGGCTATCGCATTCAGCGCGTCCTTTATCATCTGCGGCACTATTACGTTCGTCCGCTATACCGGGATTTCCCGGTGCGCCTCTTTCGCCGCGCGCGCGCCCATATCGGTGGTATCGATCCACATGACAAGGTGATCGTGGACGGGCCGGTGGGACGCCTGCGCGCGCCGATTCTGCACTTTAGCTACCGCGACGTGGCCGACCATATCGCGACGATCAATCGCTTCACCACGCGCAGCGCCGAGCGCCTCGAACCTTCGCCGCTGGATGCGCTCAAGATGCTGACCCATCCGATCGGGCGATTTCTCAATGTTTATCTGTTGCGCGGCGGTTTCCTGGAGGGTGGTCCGGGGCTTTATGCGGCGATGACGGGGGCGTTTTACGGCTTCGTCAAGTACGCGAAGCTCTACGAGCGCCGCCTCGCTCAACGCCGCCCGCGATGATGCCGGCAACGCGCGGCAGGAGGCCGGGGCGATCTTTAATCAAAACTCTTGCTGAAGGAACGCGGTTCTAAAATACTTTTATACTCTGAATAGTCTCCGACATAGCCTGCGTCGCCGGATCTGCGTCGCCACGACGCTCGCCGCGTCGTTGGGTTTCGTGGTCGGATGCTCCTCCGGCGCGACGATGCGCGGTGCGCCGGACCCTTCCAAAATGACGGCGGCTGCCGACCAATCGCCACCAGATCCGCGTCTCGCCGCATTGTGGCAGGAGCGCACCATGGGGGCGTCGGCCAGAGATCAGGATTACCCGATCGGTCCCGGCGACGTGCTGACTATCTCGGTGCCGGAGATGCCGGAGCTCAGTGAACGCAAGGTGCGCGTTTCGTCGACCGGGCAGATTACGCTGCCGCTTTTGGGCGACATTCAGGCCGGTGGATTGACGGAAGAGGACTTGGCTAAGCAATTGGAGCTTAAGCTCGAAAAATATATGCTTAAGCCGCAGGCTGCGGTCTTCGTCGATCAGTACCTTAATCGCGAAGTTGCCGTCGTCGGCGCGGTAAACAAACCGGGACTTGTGGTGCTGACCAGTTCCAACGAGACGATTCTCGACGTGCTCACTCAATCGGGTGGGCTGACGCCCAGCGCCGCCGACGAGTTGGTCCTGATACCTGCTGACGCCAAGGGCGGTTCCCCGGTGCCGCCGGACCCCCGCACCGACGCCGATCATGCGATGGCGATGGCGGAGTCGTCGCCGCAGGCGGTTTCGATTCGCCTGCATAGCACGTCACTCACCGGCGGCGGCAATTTTTTGAATATGCCGGTCCGTCCCGGTGACGTTATCGTTGTGCCGGGCGGCGGCCAGGTGATGGTGGTCGGCTGGGTCCAGCGTCCGGGCCATTTCGACGTCGGCTCGGGTCTCACCGTGCTCGGCGCTATCGGCGAGGCCGGCGGCCCGATGTACGCCGCCGACACCAAATCGATTACGCTCATCCGCAATGGCAAGGACGGCGCCAAGCTCACGCAAGCGGTCAATCTCGATCGGATCATGCGCGGCGAAGACAGCGATATCCCCGTCAAAGCCAACGATGTTATCGACGTGCCGTATTCGAACTGGCGAATCGGGCCGTATGTCTTTTACTCGGTGGTCTCCCGCATCGGTATCGCCGGTCCGGTGATTCCCTACTGACGCGCAGCGGCAGATGGCTGATGGACGATTCGGGCGCATTCGCGGGCCACGCAGTAGTTCCGGCGCGAACGACGATCGAGGCCGAAGCGCGGCAGCTCCCTGAGGATTATGAACCGATTTTCGATATCTATCGGTATTGGGGAGTCATTCGGCGCCATCTCGGGATCGTCGTCGGCGTAACCGCGGCGGCAATCGTGATCGCGCTGGCGCGCCTGCTCACTGCACCGGCGCTTTACGAAGCCGAAACCACGGTACTGATCGAACCGAACGCTGACAGCGGCACGGATACGCTCGAGAACCTGGTCGAAATCGAGGCGGCGGCGGCCAACGCCGATCAATATTACAAAACGCAATGCGCGATTCTGGAAAGCCGCGACCTTGCCGCCGATGTGGTCAGTGAGCTCAACCTCGATCACAATCCACTCTTTATGGGGCAGTCGGCTTCCGGTGGCGGACTCACGGGCTGGTTGCCCTGGGTCAGGGCGGTCTCCCCGGCGCCTTACCGTCACCTCGAGTTGCCGCCCGAGACGGCCGAAACTCCGCCTCTCGCCGCCGCTTCGCCGGCGGCGGTACATGCCTATCTCGCGATGCTCAAAGTATCGCCCGTGCCGGAAACCAATCTGGTGAAGATCGGCTTCACCACCACCAACCCGACGCTCTCGGCCGAGCTGGCCAATGCTCATGTTGCCGCCTATGAGCGGCGGCAGGATCAGATGCGCGGGTTGGAGAGCGAGCAGGCGCAGCGGTTCATGCGCGTAAAACTCGCCGAAATCAGGGATCAACTGGAGAAATCCGAAGCTGCCCTCAACGATTATCGACGCGCGAAGGGTATTATCCCGGGGCTCATCTCGCTCGACGGCAAGGACGCCGTCGTGCTCGATCGGCTGGCCGATCTGAGCAAGGACCTGACGCAGGCGCAGGTCGCGCGGATCGCGCTCGAGTCGCAGGTACAGCTTATCGACCGCCATCAGTACGCCTCGCTGCCGGAGATCAACGCGAATCCGACCATCGGCGATCTCCAGAAACAGCTCAACGACCTCTACAGCCAGGCGGCCGCGCTCTCGAGCGAATTCCGGCCCGATTATCCGCCGCTGGCGAAGCTCGATGCGCAGATTGGCGAAGTTGAAGCGCGCCTCAAGCTCGCCACCGACAATGTCGTCAACGGCATCCGCGCGCAGTATCAGGAGGCGGTCGCCAAGGAAAACGAGCTGCAGCAGGAGATGGCCCGGCAGCGCGCCGAAACCCTCAACCTCAACGATGCCGCCGCCCAATACGCTATCCTGCAACGGGAAGTCGATACCAATCGCGAGCTCTACGACGCCGTTCTCACGCGGATGAAAAATGCCGCGGTGACGAGCGGCGCCGCGCGGACCAGCGTCACCGTGATCAACTCGGCCGAAGCCCCGGGCGCGCCGGTCAGCCCGCGCAAACTGCGCGATCTGGCGCTCGCCCTGATGGTCGGACTGGCCGGCGGTATCGCCGCGGCGTTCGCCCTTGAATCGCTCGACCGCACGCTCCGCAATCCCGAGGAGGCGGAGAACTATCTGCGCCTGCCCAACCTCGGCCTCGTCCCCGATTTCGCGGTCGCCGGGGCGCAGCTCCCCGGCTATGGAGCGCGCTCGCGCGCCTTACCACGGCGGGCCGACGCTTTGACCGAACTGGTCAGCGCGCACGGCTCCTACTCGCCGCTGGGCGAGGCGTATCGCAACCTGCGGACCGCGCTGCTGCTTTCGCGCGCGGGCGGTCCGCCGCAGACCATCCTGATTACCAGCGCGACCAGTCGCGAAGGCAAGACCGTCACCTCGGTCAATATCGCGGTGATGATGGCGCAACTGGGGCCGACGATTCTCATCGACGCGGATCTGCGCCGCGCGCGATGCCATCAGGTGCTGGGTCTCGGCAATCAGGCGGGTCTCACCGAGGTGCTGACCGGCGCCCGCGAGTTTGCCACGGTCATCTGTGCAACAGCGATTCGCCAGCTCGATTTTCTCGGCAGCGGGTCGCCGCCGCCCAACCCCACCGAGCTGGTCGGCTCGAGCAAGATGGCCGAGATGCTGGTCGAGCTTGCCGAACGCTACCGCTATATCATCATCGATTCGTCGCCCGTGCTGCCGGTCAGCGACGCGCTGCTGCTCGCGCGCCTGGTCGACGGCGTGGTGGTGGTCGCCAACGGCTGCGCCACGCCGCGCCAGCAGGTGCGCGCGGCCTGCCAGCGCGTGCAATACGCCCGCGGCAAGATTCTCGGCGTCGTCCTGAACCGCATCCATCCGCGCAGCGTCCATTACAAAGACTACTACCACGATGCTTACTATACCGCCCGGCCGGATCCTCCCTCCTGAACCGTGGCGGCATTTGCGTTCGGATCGCTGAAGCGACGGGCGAATGCATGATGTACCTCTCGCGATGGGCCGATGGTCTGCTCACGGTTGTCCTCCTGACGCTCGTGGCGGCGGCGCCTTTCGCCCTCGGCGGGGTTCATCGCACGGCCTTCGTCACGCTCGAGCTGCTGACGTTCACGCTGCCGGGTATCTGGGGGCTGAAAATCTGGAGCGAAGCGCCAGGGCGCCCGCGCTTCGCCGTAGAATCGCGCTCGTGGCGCCGATGCGCTTTAGCGATTCTCGCGGTGACCGTGATGCTGCTGTTGCAGTTGACGCCGCTGCCGCCGCGCGTGCTGCGCGCCGTTACTCCGGGCACGTACCGCATTTACCAGGTCAGCTTTCCGGGATGGCCTGCAACCCCTCCCGCGCAGACCGTCGCGCCGCTCCTGCTCAATGATCGCGGCAGCGCCGCCGGTCTGGCGCTCGATCAGAGCGGTCCTGGCTCATGGTTCGCGCACCGGCGATGGCGCACGCTGACGCTCGCTCCTGCAGTCAGCGCCGCGAGTCTCATCGAATGGCTCGCGCTGGCGACCCTCTTCGGCGTTATTCTGCTCTATCCGTTTGGCCTTGTCGGCGAGCGTGAAGCCGAATCACGCTTTTATCGCAGCGTTGTCCTCGGCGTCCTTGGTCTTACCGCGATCTTATGCGCGATCGCGCTGTGTCAGCTTGCATGGTGGAACGGGAAACTGCTCTGGCTGATCGTTCCCCAGGATTGGGGCAAGCCGATGGTCGGTGTGCCGCTGCGCGCGAGCGGGCCGTTCGTTGATCCCGACCATTTCGCCGATTTTATCGCGATGACGTTGCCGACCGCGGTCCTGATGGCGCTGTTTCCGTCGCCGCTGGTCTCCCGTGCGCATCGCGCGAACCTGCGGGTCGGCGCCGCGCTGGTCGCGCTGCTGGACGCGCTCGCGCTCCTCTTCAGTCTCTCTCGCGCCGGCTGGATAGCGGCCGCGGCCGGTACGCTCGCGGCCCTCTTGCTGGTTGGTCAACGCCTCGATTCGCCGCAACGCTCGCGCCGGTGGGGCTTGATCGGCGTGGGTGTTGCCGCGGTCGGCGTGATGGCGGCGACGCTCTTTTTTGCGGCCGGTCCGCAGGGGCGCGCGATGGTCGCCGAGCGCGTCAGCCTGAGCCTCGCCGGCGATGATTTAAGCGTGCGTCATCGTTTTGAAGCCGTCCGCGATACGCTGCCGATGATTGCGGATTTTCCGCTGTTCGGCGTTGGTCTCGGGGCCTGGCCGGATCTCTTTCGCCATTATGCGCGTCCGCCGTGGTCGCCTTTTTTTGCGCGGCAGACAGGCAACGATTACGTGCAGTTCGCCGCCGAGTCAGGGATGGTCGGAGTTATTCTCGCCGGCTGGCTGGTCGCGGCGATGATCATGGCGCTGCGCGCGGGTCGCCGCCTCGATCCGCGTCGATTCCCGCTTTTTGCAGGCCTCTGCGGCGGCCTCCTCGCCGTCGCACTGCATGAAGCCTTTGATTTCAGCCTGCACACGCCCGCCAATGCTATCCTGCTGACGGTGACGCTCGCGTTGGCGATGCGGATGGCGCTTGCGCCGACCGCCGAACCGACCACGCGACTTGCCGCGCGCCGCTCGCGCCGCTCCTATGCCTGTGCGGCGGCGGCGCTGGTGATGGCCGTCGCGCTCGGCGCGCTCACCCTGGCGCAGGACGGACGGGCCTACCCCTACGGGGTATCCGCGGTCACCGATCCGATCGCGGCGGCGCGGCTGCTGCTGGCTCATCCGGCGATGTCCACGGCCCATCTGCGACTGCTCGCGCTGGGCGGCGCGCGGATCACGGCGGCGACGCGATTTCAGCAGCTCGCGATTGCCGTGTGGCTCGACCCGAACAATCCCCGCGCGCGCGACGCCTACGCGCGCGAGCTGTTGCAGTTCGGCCGTGAAGGCGCGGGGTTGCGCGCCGTAACCGAATCGGTGTATCGCGCGCCCCGGCTCGGTCTGCATGATTACCTGGCGCCCGCGGCGATCCCGTGGCTCCTGCCGCGCCAGCAGGACGCGGTCGCAGCGGGCTTTGAACGGGCGGTCGGCGCCGGTTTTCCGGGGGCCAGCCGCGAACTGGTGACGTTCTACGACGCGCTGGGCCGCTATGTTGACAGTGCTCATCTCTGTGAGCGCCTGGCGGCCGCGTCGCGCAGCCTCGATGACCAGGTCGAATACGACGTGATAGCCGGGCGCGAATACGCCAGCGCCGGTGATACGAGCGCGGCGCAGCGCGCTTTGCAGCGCGCGATTGCCCTCGCGCCGGCCGATTCGCGGCCCTATGTCGAGCTCGCGCGCGCGGTTGACGGACCCGCCGGTCGGCTGAATGAACTGCGCGCGACTCTGGCGCAGGGTCAGCGCGCGGGCGCCGATCCTTACGCGCTGGACCTCGCGCTTGCCGACGGCGCGGCGGTCGCCGGTGATCGTGCGATCGAGGAGTCGGCGCTGCGCGAGGCGCTTACCTACCGTCCCTCTTTCGCGCTCGCGATGAGGCTCGGTGACCTTTATATGGCCGAGGGCAACTTCGCGCGTGCGGCGGCCGTTTTCGACGATGCCGCCGCGCTCGAAAATCGCGCCGAGGCGTATCTCGCCCTCGGCGCGGCCGAGGAAGCTCAGTTCGACTACGTTGCCGCCGAGCGGGCCTACGCGCGAGCCCGCGCGCTCGCGCCCGGCGATACGCATGTAGCGCAGGTTTATGCGCAGTTCGAGCGGCGCGCCAGCGCGTCGGGAGAAGCGGCGCCGTAGCGCTTTCGGGACGCGTCGGGGCTCAATGAAAATCGTTTTCCTCAGTCAAAGCGGCGCGATTGGCGGAGCTGAACGCGTCCTGCTTGATCTGATGGCAGAGCTTCACCAGTGCTATCCGCATTGGGCGATCGATCTCATCGCGCCGGCTGCGGGACCGCTTGTCGAGGACACCCGCGCGATCGGCGTCGCCGCTCATGTGGTCGAATTTCCTGCGGCTTTGGCCCGCCTGGGCGACTCCGCGCCGGCCTCGCGCGCGGGCCATCTGCTGCTGCAACTCGGTCGTCTGGGAGCTTCCTCACCCGCCGTCCATCGTTATGCGAATCGCCTGAACGGGATGCTGGTCGCGCGCGACCCCGATCTGATTCACGCCAACGGCTTCAAGATGCATCTGCTGGGCGCGCGTGCGGCGCCGCCGCGCAGCGCGCTCGTGTGGCATGTCCATGATTTTGTCGGCGCGCGTCCGCTGATGCGTCGTTTGTTGCGCGCCTACGCCGGTCGCTGCGATATGGCCGTGGCCAACTCGCGCGCCGTTGCTGCCGATCTGCGCACGGCGCTCGGGCCGTCGCCGCGCGTCGCGGTGATTTACAACGGGATTGACCTGGAGCGCTTCGTTGCCGGTGGAGATACGGTCGATCTCGACGCGATCGCGGGCCTGCCGGCGGCGCCGCCCGACGTCGTCCGCGTCGGTCTGGTCGCTACCGCTGCGCACTGGAAAGGTCATCGGGTTTTCCTTCGCGCGCTCGCGCTGCTGCCGCGCGCCCTTCCAGTGCGCGGCTATGTGATTGGGGGCGCGGTCTATCACACGCGGCAGAGCCAGATTTCCCTCGCCGCATTGCGGCAGGAAGTGACTCGACTCGGTCTTGCGGAGCGCGTTGGCTTCACCGGCTTTCTGCCGGATATCGCCCCCGCGCTGCACGCGCTCGATATTGTCGTCCATCCCAGTATCCAGCCGGAACCGTTTGGCCTGGTCGTCGCCGAGGCCTTTGCGTGCGCGCGCGCGGTGATTACCAGCGGCTCCGGCGGCGTGGCGGAGTTCGTCGAGCCCGAGCGCAATGCCCTGGTCCATCGGCCGGGCGACGCCGCCGGTCTCGCGCGCGCGATCGCGCGTCTGCTCGATGATCCCGGCCTGCGCGGGCGGCTCGGCGAAGCGGCGCGCATCACTGCGGCGTCGCGGTTTGGCCGCCAACGGATGGCGGAGGAATTCGCCGCGCTCTATCGCGCGATGGTGAACGCGGGCGCAAACGATGCGGCTGCTGCACGTTCATAGCGGCAATCTCTACGGCGGCGTCGAAACGATCCTGACGACGCTCGCCCGCTTCTCCGCTAATCGGCTGGAGCATCATTTTGCCCTCTGCTTTGATGGACGCGTGGCGCAGGAACTGCGGCGCCTCGAGGCGAACGTGGTGCAACTGGGCGCGGCGCGCACGCGCCACCCGCTTGCGCTGCTGCGCGCGCGTCGGCGCTTGCGCCGCGTCCTCGACGATGACGATTTCGACGCGGTGGCCTGTCACATGCCGTGGGCGCAGGCGATCTTCGGACCGGTCGTGAGGCGGGCCGGGATAGCGTCGATCTTTTGGATGCATGACACGAGTTCAGGCGGTCACTGGCTGGAGCGCTGGGCGCGTCGGACCCCTCCCGACCTGGCGATCTGCAACAGCGTCTTCACCGCCGCGAGCCTCCCGCGGCTGTATCCAAACGTGCCGGGCGAGGTCTGGTATCCCCCGGTAACGCCTTGCGCCTGCAGCGGTGGCGAAAACAGGCGCGCAGTGCGCGCGGAACTCGCGACGCCGGCGGACGCCGTGGTGATTCTGCAGGCAAGCCGCTTCGAAGCCTGGAAGGGCCATCGAGAGCATCTTGCCGCGCTGGCTTCGCTCCGTCACGACCCTCGATGGTTCTGCTGGCTGGCGGGCGGCGGCGATACGGCAAAGTATGAAGCCGAACTGCGTGACATGGCCGCGCAGCTCGGGATTGTTTCGCGGATCAGGTTCTGTGGCTTTCGTCGCGACGTGCGCCGCCTGATGGCCGCTGCAGATATCTACTGCCAGCCCAACACAGCGCCGGAACCCTTCGGCCTTGCCTTCGCCGAGGCGCTGAGCGCGGGATTGCCGGTCGTCACCACCGCCATGGGTGGCGTGGTCGAACTGGTGGACAGTTCCTGCGGCGTGTTGCTGCCGGGTTCCGACCCTGCCGCTCTCGCTTCAGCCCTGCGGCGTCTGATTGACGATGCGGCGCTGCGCTCTGTGCTCGGTCGAAACGGCCGCGCCCGTGTGCTGCGGCTCTGCAACGTCGACGATCAAATGGCGCGGATCGACGGAATCGTCGGTCGCCTCGGGCGTGATTATCGAGCGGCAGGTTCGTGATGCCGACGGCGACGATCAGCACGAGCGTTCTCCTGCGGCTACTGGCACTTTACGGACGGATCTCTGATTTCCGGCGACGGCCGTCGCCGCGCCCGCCCCACCGCCTGTTAGTCGTCACCACGGGCGGCATCGGCGACGGTGTTCTGCTTCACGCGATCATCCACCATCTGCGTCGGTTGAGTCCGACGATGGAGGTCGGGATCCTGGCCGGGTTCGGTGCCGCCGAAGCGCTGGCCGGTCTGCGCGACGCGAGGTTCCATCAATACGCGCCGGGCGCGCGCGGCACGATCGGGTGGGGCAAACTGATTCGCGAATTGCGGCGGGCGCGCTATGACACCGCGCTCGCGACCGATCACACGTCGTTCACCAGCGCCGCGATCGTCTGTCTTGCGCGGATTCGCTGCCGCGTCGGTTTCAGGCCGGTGAACCACTACCCTCAGCATCGCCTGTTCAATCACGTGGTTGCGCTCGACGAAGGCCGGTCGCAGTGGGAATCGCTGCTCGAACTGGCGCGGGTGGTCGAGCCCGATCTGCCGCCGATGGTGGAGGTGGTCCCCCTGCCGATTCCGGCGCCGCTCGAGGCGCAGGTGGCGGCCTGGTGGCAGGCCGTCGTACCGGCGGGCAGCCGGGTAGTCGCGGTGCATCCGGGATCGGGCGTTCACGAGTTCAAGCGCTGGCCGGTCGAACGCTTCGTCGAGACCGTTCGCACGCTGCAGCGCGCCGCGCCGCATCTGCTGCCACTATTGACCGGGAACGGCGCCGAGCGCGATTTATGTGAAAGATTCCGGCGCCTGTACGGAGGGCTGACGATCAACGCCGTCGGGGTATTTCCGGGCGTCGCGGCGACGGCCGCAATCCTACGGCGATGCGATCTTTTGATCAGTAATGATACGGGGGTGATGCATCTGGGCGCAGCGATGGGCGTGCCGACCGTCGGACTGTTCGGTCCAACCTCGCCGATCCAGTGGGCGCCGCGCGGGCCGCACGCAACCTATGTTGCTGGTCCGCAGCCACCGTGCAGTCCATGTATCCGCAACTACCGCGGCGCGCTGCCGGATCGCTGCACCAATCCCGTGACCGGGCAATGCCTGGCGACGCTCGCCGTCGATCAGGTGGTTGGGGCGGCCGCGCGGGTTGCCGGTCGATGGCTCACCTAGTCGCAGCGTCATCGCCGAAGCGTCTGCGTGACGTGATGCGAACGGCGTCGCGGCTCCGCTATCTTGCGTGGCGCGCGACCCCGATTCGTCGTCAGATTACCCTGCGATTGCGCGGCGGCGAACGGATCGTGGTGCGGCCGCCGCCGAGCGGCGACCTGAGCGTCGCGTTCGAGATTTTCGTGGCCGAGCTGTATCGGTCGCCGCGACCGCTCCCCGCGGTCAGTAGGATTGTTGACGTCGGCGCGAATGTCGGTTTTTCGGTAACCTATCTGGCGCGACGCTTTCCGACGGCGACGGTGACGGCATTTGAACCCCATCCGGCGCACCTGCTGCAGCTTGCCCGGAATGTCAAGGCCAACCATCTCGGGGATCGCGTGACCGTGATTCCGGCGGCCGCCGGTGCGGCCAGCGGTCGCGGCTTTCTGAGCGATGCCGGCGAGTGCTCACGCCTCGTTCTCGAGGCAGCGCAGGATGGTATCGAGGTTCCGATAGCTGATTTCTTTGCGGCGATCGGCGACGAGCCGATCGATCTACTGAAGATGGACTGCGAGGGCGGCGAGCACGCGCTGGTCATGGATGATCGCTTCGCCGCCCTGCGGATTGCGGCGATCGTCCTCGAATGGCACGCGGGGCCATATCCTGCGGCCGACGAGACACGTCTGCAAAGGCGGCTGCTCGACCTTGGGTTTGAGATCGAAACAGGGACCGCGCAGGCCCTGGGCGATCGTCGATGGGGCATGCTGTGGGCCTACCACCGCGATCGTAGCCGCATCGCCACGGGCGCCGGCCAATGATTGCGATCGGGCTCTGCGGCGCGGCTTTCATCGGATGCTTCGTGGCCACGCGTCAGGCTCTGTGGGCCGGAATCGCTGCGAGCCTGGCGGTCGGCTACCTCTATGGGATAATTCGCGCGAACCTCGCGAATCCGGCCGCGCAATTTGTGTACGACGCGGCCATCGCCGGGGTTTTCCTGGCCGCGCTGGCCCAGCGACTCGATTCTGCGCAGCGGTGGCGGCTGCGCCGGCTGATGCCGTGGGTAATCTGTCTCATCGGATGGCCGACGATGCTGCTTTTGGTGCCGTCGCAAAATCCCTGGATCCAGTTGGTCGGATGGCGCGGCAACGTGCTGTTCGTGCCCTTTATTCTGCTCGGCGGCCTGCTTGACGAAAATACGATGCGGCGCCTGGCGCGAAGTATCGGATGGCTCAATCTGGCGGTTCTGCTGGTTGCCTTCGCGGAAGTTATCTGGGGCGTGCCGCGCTTCTATCCATTCAACGCCGTGGACGCGATCATTTACAAAAGCACGGACGTCACCTTCAACGGCGTCAACCATTATCGCATCCCGGCAACTTTCACCCACTCTGCCGCTTACGCTACGTGCATGGTCGCCAGCATCCCGCTTCTGGTAGGCGCTTTGAGCCTGACTCGACTTCGCGGCGAACGCTGGTTTCTGCTGGGGGCGGTGGGAGCTTCGGCCATCGGCGTGTTTCTCGCCGCGTCGCGTTCCGAGGCGGTGGTCTTGATTACCATCGTGATGGTGACGACGGTGGCGCTCGGCGGCCGGCGCATTCCGCGTATGGCCTGGGTGGTGCTTATCATCGTGATTGCCGCGATCGTTGCGGCAACGCCGCGACTGCAGCGATTTTTCACGCTGGCGAATCCTGAAGTGGTGACCGCAAGACTGCATTCGAGCGTCAACGGCTCGATTATCGACCTGATCGAGGAATATCCTCTGGGTAACGGCCTCGGCGGTGGCGGCACCAGTATTCCCTATTTTCTCAAGCCGCTGCTACACGATCCCGTGGCGGTCGAGAATGAGTATGGACGAATTGTTCTGGAGCAGGGATTGCCCGGCCTGCTTATCTGGCTTGGATTCATGTTCTGGGTGCTGATCCGCTCCGCGCCGGACCGCAACGATCCCTGGTACGTGGGTCGTTGGCTGGCGCGGCTGTTCTGTCTCATCTCGTTCGCGACCGCGCCGCTCGGCACCGGTCTGCTGAATGCAATTCCGCAAACCGCGCTGACCCTGATGTACTGCGGATGGATCGCCACCTCGCGCCAGCGCCCGCGACTTCGCACCGCGCCCCGTCGGCCTGCGGCGCGCGCCGTGGCGGCGAGCTCATGATGGCTCGGCGGTCGCGCGAAACGTCATCGTGCTGGGTGCTGGTCGCCGGCGGTTTTCACGCTGACGGCGGCATGGACAAACTCAACGCGGCGCTCGCGCGGTATCTGATCGATCAGGGGCATGCGGTGCACCTCGTGGCTTTTCGGATCGACGATTCCTTCCTGCTACGGCACGCCGCCGGGACGTATCTCGTGGCGAAGCCGGCCGGCTCTTTTTTTCTTGGGCGGACGCGTCTCGATCGGAGGGGCAGGCGCGTCGCCGCGGCGCTCAAGGCGCGCGGTTTGCGGGTGCGCGTTGTCGCCAACGGTATCGGGTGCACGTGGCCGGATATCAACTGGGTGCATTTTGTAAATCACGCGTGGCCGTCGCGGATGATGCACGGTCCGCGATGGCTACGGCTCAAGTCGCGCATCGAAGCGCGCCATACCCTTAGGCTCGAGCGGCACGTCCTGCCCCGCGCGCGACTCCTGATTGCCAACTCCCGCCGAACTCGCGCGGACCTGCTGAAGTACCTGCAGGTGCCGCCCGACCGTATCGTGACCGTCTACCCGGGGCTGGAGTCGGACTGGGCTCCCGCAACCGCCGAGGAGCGGAACCGCGCGCGCTCCAGTCTGGGGATCAGCGACCCGTCGCCGACGATTCTCTTCGTCGGCGCACTCGGTTTCGATCGGCGCAAGGGCTTCGATACGCTCTGGGAGGCGTGGCGGCGGCTTGCCGGTCGCGAGGATTGGCGCGCGACGCTGCTGGTTGCCGGCGACGGGCGAGCGCTGCCGCATTGGCGTCGGATCGTGAGCGCATCCGAATATGGCAAACGGGTTAGATTCCTGGGCTTCGCGCCGATTGCCGAGGTCTTGCCCGCTGCCGACCTGCTGGTTAGTCCGACGCGCTACGAGCCCTACGGGCTGAACGTGCACGAAGCCATCTGTCGCGGCGTCCCCGCGCTGGTCAGCGCCGACGCGGGGGTCGCTGAACGCTTTCCGCCGTCGCTGCGTCCGTGTCTACTCGCCAGTCCGGATGATCCCGATGAAATCGCTCGTCGCCTGGTGGAGTGGAGCGGGCGTGGCGATGACTGCCGTCGTCTTTTCGCGCCCTTGAGCCGCGCCTTGCGCGACCATACGGCTGACGCGATGGCGCGTCAGATCGTCGAGGCGGTGACCGAATCATCAGATGGAAAGTGGCGTGAGTTAAATGATCGCCGGGCCGTATAATTCGCATACGCATGGATGCTGAGGAATTTGCCATCGATAGCGCAGTTGACCGACCAACGGCCGAGGCTGCGGCCGACGCGCTGCAAGATTCGGTGGCGGACCGCGCGGAGCGGCCGCTGCTGACTATCCGCGGTGGGCGTCGATGGACGGGTCTCGGCTTCGTCGAACTGTGGAAATATCGCGATCTCCTGCTGCTCCTGACGTGGCGCGAAATCAAAATCCGCTACAAGCAGACGGTGCTGGGCATCGTCTGGGCAGTTATTCAACCGCTGCTGACGATGGTGATCTTCACACTGTTGTTCGGCAAACTCGCGCGACTGCCTTCCGACGGGGCTCCTTACGCGATCTTCTCTTACGTCGGACTACTGGCCTGGAATTTTTTCAATACCGCGGTCGCCGGCAGCAGCACGAGTCTGGTGGGTAATTCCAACCTGATCACGAAAGTATATTTTCCGCGCCTGGTCATTCCCGGAGCGACGGTCGGCGCGGCGCTCTTCGACCTGGCAATTGCCGCCACGCTGCTGCTGCCGATGATGCTGTTCTATCAGATGACCTTCTCGCTACGCCTGCTGATGTTGCCGATATTCACCCTGCTGCTGACAATCGTGGCAAGCGGCGTAGGGTTGTGGGCCGCGGCGCTCAACGTTAAATACCGCGACGTGCGTTATGCCCTGCCTTTTCTGCTGCAGGTCTGGATGTTTGTAACGCCGATTATTTATCCGATCAGTTTCGTGCCCGCCCGATGGCGCTGGCTAATCGCGCTGAACCCGTTGACGGGTATTATTGCGAATTTGCGTGCCAGCGTTCTGGACCGCTCCTTTGACTGGCGGAATCTGTTTATTTCGACGCTGGTTGCGGTTTCACTGCTGATTTACTCCACATATATATTTCGGCGTCTGGAGCGGGAATTCGCCGATCTGATCTGAGTATTTGAAGACGTTGCGCCGATGCGGCCGATGGTCAGAGTCGAAGGGGTAACCAAGCGCTACCGCCTGGGTGAGCGCGAGCCGTATTTCACCTTGCGCGAAGCGTTGATGCGCGCGCTCGCCGCTCCGGCCCGCTGGTCCCGCGCGCGCCGCGGCACAGCGCGCCGCGCAGCGGACGCGCCGTATCTCCTGGCGCTCGACGACGTCAGTTTCGCAGTGGATGCGGGCGCAGTGGTCGGGATTATCGGACGCAATGGCGCGGGCAAGTCGACGCTGCTCAAAATCCTCTCGCGGATAACCGAGCCGACCGCCGGTCAGATTGACCTTTACGGTCGGGTTGGCAGCCTGCTGGAAATCGGTACCGGGTTCCATCCTGAGCTGACGGGGCGCGACAACGTTTTTCTGAGCGGCGCGATTTTAGGCATGCGGCGCGCCGAGATCGCGCGCAAATTCGACGCGATCGTGGCCTTTGCCGAGGTCGAGAAATTCATCGATACCCCGGTCAAGCGCTATTCGAGCGGTATGTACGTGCGTCTGGCATTCGCCGTCGCCGCTCATCTGGAGACCGAAATTCTGCTGGTGGATGAAGTGCTCGCCGTCGGCGACGCGGCGTTCCAGAAGCGCTGCCTCGGCAAGATGGGTGAAGTCGCGCGCACCGGGCGCACGGTTCTCTTCGTGAGCCACAACATGGCGGCGATCGAATCGTTGTGCCAGTCCTGCATATTGTTGCGCGGGGGCAGACTCCAGGGGATCGGACCGCCGTCGGAGATTATAACCCGCTACATGACCGAGGAGTTGCTCGAGCGCGGCGGCGGCGCCGAGATGAGCAATCATCCGGGTCGGCGACGCGGCTCGATCGTGATGCTGCGGAGTGTGCGGGTGTGGTCCGACGGCGTGGAGGGCGGCGGGCGGATGGGAGCGCGGCTCGTGGTCGAAGCGAATTTCGCCGCACCGCGGCCGATTCGGCCCACCTTCGCGGTGACGATCAAGAGTGCGAACGGCGCGCCGATCTTCGGTGTCAGCAACCGCTGGACGCGCCAGGGCGCGGAGGCGGAGCCGCTGCGCGGCGGCCTTATCGCCTGCGAGTTTCCGCGCCTGCCGCTGATGCCGGGTACCTATCTGCTGGATCTCTACCTGGGTGATTTCGGCGACCCCACCCGCGATCTCGATGTCATCCTCGATGCGGTGACGCTCGAAGTCTTTCCGTCGGATATCTACGGCACGGGGATGCTGCCCCGGCCAATTGACGGGCCGGTCTTTTGCGATGCGACCTGGCGGGTTCAAGAGGTCGGAGACTCCGATGCCTGATTCAGCGCTGCTCGCGTCGCCACCGGGCGTTGCCGGTGACCAATCCGCCGTATCCCATAGGGAAAATTCGGCGCGAAGAACGACGCGCGTGGTGCATCTGGTGCCCGCGCGCTTCGGGATTGACGGTGTGATGGGCGGGGCCGAGCGCTTTGCTCATCAACTGGCGCGCCACATGGCGGAAGAGGTCCCGACGCGACTCGTTACCTTCGGCGAGTCCGATAGCTCGTTCTGCGACCGCAAGCTCACCGTCCGCGTGATCGGCCGAGCCTGGCGGGTGCGTGGCCAGAGCGCGAATCCGATCGCACCCGGCTTACTGCGCGAATTGCGATGGGCCGACGTCGTGCATTGCCATCAGCGCTTTGTGTTGGCCGCCAGTGTCGCCGCGCTGTTTTGTCGGCTCTCAGGACGCCGCGTGTTTGTGACCGATCTCGGCGGCGGCGGCTGGGACCTTTCTTTGTATCTCAACACCGACCGCTGGTTTCACGGCCATCTGCATCTGAGCGAGTACAGTCGCGCCGGCTACGGGCATACTGGCCGCCCCTGGGCGCACGTCATCTCGGGCGGCGTCGATACGCAGTTCTTCTCGCCGTCAGCCCCGCCGCGCGAGCGCCGCGCCGCGCTCTACGTCGGGCGCATCCTGCCGCATAAGGGGATCGACGTCCTCATTCGCGCGCTGCCACCCGATATGCCTCTCACGATAATCGGCCGGGCCTACGATGCGCGTTATCTAGAGGATCTGCGGCAACTCGCAAGCGCCAAATCGGTTGATTTCAACCTGGAGTGTGGTGATGACGACCTGGTTGCCGCTTATCGACGCGCCGCCTGCGTGATTCTGCCGAGTGTCCAACGGACGCTTTACGGCGAGAGAGTTGATTCCGCGGAGCTCCTGGGTCAGACCTTGCTCGAAGCGATGGCTTGCGCGACGCCGGTGATCTGCTCCGCGCTCGGCGGCATGCCGGAAATCGTCGACGATGGCGTCAATGGGTTCGTGGTGCCGCCCGGGGATTGCGACGCGCTCCGTCAACGGCTTCGCTGGTTCGCCGAGCATCCCGATGAAGCGGCGGCGATGGGTGCGGCGGGCCGCGCGCAAGTGGTCGCGAAGTTCACCTGGCCCCGGGTCGTTCGCCGCTGCCTCGAGATTTATCGTTCCGTATGATCTGGCGGATACTTACCGGAGAATATCCGCCGCAGCGCGGCGGCGTCAGCGATTACACGCGACTCGTCGCGCGCGGGCTCCGCGCCGCCGGCGATCAGGTTCACGTCATCGCGCCGCATACGGATAAGGCGGCAGCGATTGACGATGGGATCGTGGTCCATCGCCTGCCGGGAAGTCTGGGACCGCGCGCCCTTTGGCGGATCGATCAAGTGCTGGCACAGGACAGCGGACGGCTGCTGGTCCAATACGTACCGCAGGCCTTCGGCACCCGCGGGATGAATCTGCCCTTCGCGATGTGGCTTCGGGCGCGGCGCGCTCTTCGTCCGATCGTGATGTTTCATGAAGTCATGTTTCCGCTCGAGCGCGGCCAGCCCCTTCGCCGGAACCTGCTCGGCGCAGCTACGCGCCTGATGGCGCGGCTGATCGCACAGTCCGCCGACCGGATCCTGGTTGCGACGCCAGCCTGGGCCGAAGTGTTAAGGGAGCGGGTGGGCGTCAGACGCGAGGTGGAATGGCTGCCGCTCCCGAGCGTGATCGAACCGTTCTGCGACGAGACCGCGGTGCGGCGACTCCGCGACCGGTTCACGCGACCGGGCGACCTGCTCGTCGCCCACTTCAGCACCTATCCCGAGCAGACGCGTGAACTCCTGCGAGCCCTGGTGCCGCGGCTCCTGACCGATGACCTTCGCGCGCACCTGCTCCTGCTGGGCTACGGCAATCGTGAATTTCTCGATCAGCTTGGACCCTGCCGCGAGCGCTTCGCCGGCCGTCTCCACGCGCCCGGCGCGTTGACTGAGCGCGACCTCTCACTTCATCTGTCGGCGGCGGACCTGATGCTTCAACCCTATCCGGACGGGGCCAATGCGCGGCGCAGCACGCTTATCATCGCGCTCGCGCATCGGCGGTGCGTACTGACCACGCGCGGGGTCGCGACCGAAGGCTTCTGGAACGAGAGCGGTGCCGTGATGATCGTCGAGCCTGCGGAGCTCTACTCGGCCCTGGCAAGTCTCGGCGGCGATGCCGCGCTGCGTGCGCGTTATGCGGACCGCGCCGCAGCTCTTTACCACGATCAATTTCAACTTCGTTGGACGATCGCGCGGCTGCGCGGCGAAGGATGCGAATCGCATTAGCAAACTGGAGCTGCCGGCGATGCGGCGGCGCCGAAGCCTATCTGGGCCGGATCCTTCCGGGTCTCGCGGCGCGCCATGAAGTGGCATTTCTCCACGAGCTTGATTCGGGGCCGGATCGCGAAGCGATAGCGGCGCTCGATCGGATACCGACCTGGAACGTTTCTGAGCTCGGCGACCGCGCGCTCTCCGGATTACGCGCATGGCGCCCCGACGTGCTCTACATTCACGGCCTTCGCGACCGCAAGCTCGAGGCGGAATTGTCAGCGATCGCACCGGCGGTGCTTTACGCCCACGATCATGTCGCTGATTGTATCAGCGGCGCCAAGGCGTTCAGCTTTCCCCATCCCCGACCGTGCGGACGTTCGCTGGGCCCGGCGTGCCTGTTGCACTACTATCCGCGTCGATGCGGCGGGCTGAGTCCGGCGACGATGTGGCTGATGTACCAGCAGGCCAATCAGCGTCGCAACCGATTGGGTGGCTACCGTGCAATCCTGACCGCGAGCCAATACATGCGCAGCGAATATCAGGCGCTGGGTTCGGCCCCTCAGAAGATCGTGACACTTCCGCCGCCCGTCGCCGAACGCTTGCCGCGCAACGAGGGCGCGGACGACGGACCAACGGCCGCCCATGTGCAACTGCTGTTCCTTGGGCGGATGGTGCCGTTGAAGGGCGGGGAGCTGCTGATTCGCGCCGCGCCGCGAATCGCCGCTAGGCTCGGGCGTCCGGTGCGGGTGGTCATGGCTGGTGACGGCGCCGCGCGCGCGAGTTGGGCTCGACTCGGCGCGGCGGTCGCGCACCGCAATCGCGCGGTTGTCTTCGAGTTCGCCGGCTGGCTGGGCGAGGGGGCGCTCCGCCGTGTGTTTGATCGCACCGACCTCCTCGTTATGCCGAGCATCTGGCCGGAACCCTTCGGGATGAGCGGTCCCGAGGCGGCGGCTCACGGAATTCCCGCCGCCGCTTTTGCCGTGGGCGGCATCCCGGAATGGCTGCAGGACGGCGACAATGGGCATCTGGCACCCGCCGACCCGCCGGGGGCAGAAGCCCTGGCCGACGCGGTCACGCGTTGTCTCGGCGACCGCGAACATTATCGCCGGCTCCGGCAAGGCGCGTTTTGCCGCGCAGCCACCTACGACCTCGGCGGACATCTGGGCAAACTGATCCAGGTACTTGATGAGGCGGCGAGATGAGCGGCGCGCCGGCCACGAACGCGGCGGCGCTGCGCCCGCGCGTGCTCTTTCTGGTCGAGGGCAATACGGATATTCGCTTCGTGGCGCTGTTGCAGGAGATTTGCGAGCTCACGCTCTGTGTTCCGGCGCGTGAGTTCCACGCCAGCGGTCTCGATAACCGCATCCGCGAACTGGCACTTCCGATTCACGTGATCGCGTTCGAGGGCGGCCGCCTGAACTTTCAATGGCGCTCGCTGCGATGGCTCTGGCGGAACGCGGGGCGCTTCGACGTGATCCTCGCGCAGGAGGCTTTGCGCGGGGCGCTCAGCGCGAACCTCGCTGGTCGGATGCGTGGCGTGCCGGTGATCACTTACGTCGGGATCGCGCCGATTCAGTATTACCGCTGTCGGCGCGAACGCGGCGAAATTGGCGCGCTCAAGGCGGCCGCCGGCGAGACCGTGATCGGCGCACTGTTATGGCTCAACGGCCGACTCGCCGCGCGATGCCTCGCGATGGGACCGTATCTGCGCGAGCTCGCGCGCCATTACTGTGCCGTAACCGAGGTGGGTCTGTATTATGGCGTCGATACCGAGCGCTTTCGTCCGGCGAGCGCGCCGGAAAGACAGGCTTTGCGCGAGCGGCTCGACCTGCCGCGCGATCGCTTCCTGGTGGTGCTGTCGAGCCGGATGAGCCACGAGAAGGATCCGGAGACGGTGATCCGCGCCGTCGCGCAGGCGCGCGCGCGGGGTCTCGATGCCGCGCTGCTCAACCTCGGCGGCGGCTGGCGCGAATTTCTCGCCCTCGCCCGTCGCCTCCGCCCTGCCGATCGCTGCGATTGGGTGATGGGCCGCCCGGCGGTGCATCCGATGCGCGAGGTTTTCGACTATTTCCGCGCTGCCGACGCGGTCGCGCTCGCCTCGTTGGCCGAAGGCGCAGCCTACTCGACGCTCGAAGCCCTGGCGTGTGCCACCCCCGTGGTGGCGACCGCGGTCGGCGGGATGGCGGTGCAACTGAACGGCTATGCCCGCCTGGTGCCGCGCCGCGACGCCGTCGCGATGGCCGACGAACTACTGTGGATCGCGCGGCATCCGCAGGAGGCACGCGGACAGGCCCTGAAGGGTCGCGAATATGTGATACGCGAGTGGGACCGGTCAAGAGCGGCCGCCGAATTGCAGCGAACCTTGCATGAAGTGGTCGGCCAACGGAGATCGCGATGAGCGCGGCGCCGTCTGTCGCTCGCGCGGGAAAGCCACGGCTGCGGGTCGCGCTGATCGCCGATTTTCGCGAAGAGAACTGGCCGAGCATGGATCGCGTTGCCACGACGCTTTACGAACGGGTGACGGCGAACCATCGCGACACGATCGCCCTGGAGCTGATCCGACCACCGTTCGTCCGGCGCTTCAGTCGTATCAGAGCGCGCGGCACCAAAGCATATCAGGCGGACCGCGTGCTGAATCGATTGGTCGATTATCCGCGGGTCTTGCGCCGAGTGCGCGGGCATTTCGATATTTTTCATATCGTCGATCACAGCTATGCGCACCTGGTCCATCATCTGCCCGCGGCGCGGACCCTCGTGACATGCCACGACCTCGATGCCTTCAGATGCCTCATTGAACCCCGCCGCGAGCCGCGCGGGATCCCCTTTCGCCTGATGACTCGCTGGAGCCTGAGCGGGCTCCGCCGCGCGCGTCTGATCGTGGCCAACAGCAGGACGACTTTGGCGGAACTGCTGAGGTTCGGAATCGCGCCGCCCGACCGCCTGAACGTCATTGCGTTCGGCGTTGCCGACGTGTTCAGCCCCGCTCCCGACCACGCCGCGGATGAGGAATGCCTGCGGCTTCTCGGGCCGCGCGACCCGTCGCGTCTCGCGATGCTGCATGTCGGGTTGCCGATTCCGCGCAAGCGGCTGGATCGTCTGCTGCGCATCGTCGCAGCGGTCGCGCAACGTCGGCCGGTCAGCCTGATTCGCGTCGGCGGCGCCTTGTCGCCTGAAGATCACGCTCTCGCTGTTCAACTGGGAGTGAATGATCGGGTGGTCGGCCTGCCGCGCATCGAGGATTCGGTGCTGGCGGCGGTTTACCGCCATGTCGATCTTCTCGTGCTCCCGTCCGACGCCGAAGGCTTCTGCTTTCCGCTGGCGGAGGCGATGGCCTGCGGGCTTCCGGTCATCGCCAGTGACCTGCCGGTGATGCGGGAAACGGGCGGCGATGCTGTCGAGTACGTGTCGCGGGACGACCTCGGCGCGTGGTGTGAGGCGATCGTGCGGCTGGCCGAGGAACGGCGCGATGACGGCGCGGCGTGGCGCGATCGTCGGGCGCGCGGAATGGCGCAGGCGCGACGGTTTTCCTGGGAGGCGTGTGCTGCGGCAACCGTGTCCCAGTATCAGCGGCTCGCGGGGTAGCCGATGCGCGTAGTGCATCTCGGCAAGTTTTACCCAAGCCATCGCGGCGGCATCGAAAGCCATCTCGAGCTGCTATGCCGCGGGCTTGGCCGAGCGCTCGAGGTCGAAGTGATTGTCGCCAACGGTTCGAACACGACCGTGGTTGAGGATGATCGCGGGGTTGCGGTGCGCCGCCTTGCCTGTATCGGCAACTTTCGCAGCGCGCCGCTCTGCCCGACGATCGTGCGGGAGATCAGGCGGGTTCGCGCTGACCTCATCCATCTGCACATGCCGAATCCGCTCGTCGCCATCGCGTTCCTGCTCAGTCGCAACGCGGCGCCGCTGATTGTCAGTTGGCACAGCGATATCGTGCGCCAGCGTCTGCTCGGCCGCCTGATCGCGCCGCTCCAGCGTATCGTCGTCGGGTGCGCCGCCGCTCTGATTGCGAGTTCGCCCAATTACCTTGACGGTTCGCCGACGCTGGCGTCCAATCGTTCGCGGGTTCAGGTAATTCCCTACGGGATTGACCAACGGGAGTTTGCCCGTCCGCATGATTACTCGGCGGTTGCGGCAATTCGCCGTCGCTATGGTGAGCGGATCGTGCTCGCGGTCGGGCGCCTCGTCTATTACAAAGGTTTCGATTACCTGATTCGTGCGATGCGCGAGGTTGACGGACGGCTCCTGATTGTCGGCGAGGGCCCGTTGCAGGCGTCCCTGAAGGAGGCCGCAGCCGCCGCCGATGTCAGCGATCGCGTGCACTTCCTCGGCGACCTCGATCGTCCCGCGCTGATCGATCATTACCACGCCGCGGACATCTTCACGCTGCCGTCGATCGCGCGGAGTGAAGCCTTTGGGATCGTTCAGCTCGAGGCGATGGCGGCGGGCAAGCCGATAATCAACACGCGGCTCGATTCCGGGGTGCCGTTCGTCTCGCGCGACGGCGAGACCGGTTTGACGGTCGAAGCGCGGTCGGCGCCGGCATTGGCGCAGGCTTTGAATCGACTCTTTGCGAATCCCGAACTGCGCGCGCGCTTTGGCGCGGCGGCGGCGCAGCGCGTTGCCCGCGAATTCAATGCAGAGCTGATGGTGAATCGGACGCTGGAGCTTTACCGTCAGGTGCTTGCCCGCTCGCCGATGGCCCCGCGCCTCGTGTCGGAATCCCGCACTTCGGACACTGCCTCGCCGCGATCATCGCGGCAAGCCTGGCGGCGATAAGCGTGCCCGCCTCCTGATGGCCGGCTTCGTTCCAGTGGCCGAATCCGGCAGGCGTGTTGCTGAAACCATGCAGGAACACGCGATGGGCTTCGGCGTAGGCCTGCATCGGCGGCGCGAGCATCAGGACGGCAAAGCCCTCGCGATCGCCGAGGGCCGCGATACGGCGATCGGGATAAAAGAGATCCGGGACTCCCAGGTGCTTTTGAAAGCGGATGCGCACTGCGGGAACCGGCCATGCCTGGATGCCGTTTTCCTCGGTGACCGCGAGAAACATCGCACCGTGCCGTGCCGCCTCATCGCGTACCATCGTGACCTCGGTTTCGGTCACAGCCCACGCCTCGCGCCAGGTTTGATCGACCGGCGGCTTGTAGATGTTGTAGTTAATGGCCTGCTCGATCGGATGCTGCGGGGTCGGGCCGGATCCGCCGTGAAGCATGACCTCGAGCGTGTTTTTGAAGAGATCGAACAGGCGCAGATCGCGGTAGTCGAAGCGCGCTTCACACCATAATCGATAACCCGGCGAGTCGATGAACGGGCCGCCCGCCACGTAACGGCCGTTCTCGGGTACCAGAAACGGGCGGCACTGATCGGGTTCGAGCGCTACCGAGTTATTGCGGACGTCATTGCCGAGGAAGATTGCCAGCACCACGATATCCGGATGGTACTTCCACACCTTGCGCTGGAGCGTGATCAGCTCCTGCAGCGTGCCGTAGCCGTCCACGCCGAAGTTGAGGGCTTCGACCTTGCGGCCTTTGAGGATCGGCGATTCGGCGAGCTCGCGGGCGATCACCGCTGTGAAGGTTTTGTCCTCCGCCACCTGCATCGCCTCGACATAAGAATCGCCGAGCACGGCGACGCGAATTGTGTCGGGCGGTTTGGTCAGCGGATAGTCGGGTCCGCGAAAGCCGTCGTGGTTGATGCGCAGGTAAGATCGGCCTTCGCGCGTGTACCATCCGTGCGCACCGGGATTGAGACCCCAGCCGCGCTCGGCATCATAACAGTAGAAATAGGGGAACCAGTGGTTGGCGATCCGCACCCCGAGGTCCACCACCAGCAGCGCCAGGGCAATTCCCAGTCCGATGAGCCCCAGCGCCGAAAGCACCTGCCTTATCATCCGGTCGCAAGTGTATCGGCCGCCGACGAAGCGGCCAATATGACAACTTCGCTGGCGCTCAGATGGTGCCGCGGGCGCGCATCGCCGCGATCTCGTCGGCTGTCAATCCGAACTCCTCGGCGTAGACGCTCTCGTTGTCCTCGCCCAGGGTGGGGGCGGGCGAGGGCGTGGCGGTCGGCTGGCGATCCAGACGAATGGGCGAGGTGAAGATGGTCATCGGACCCAGTTCCGGATGGTCCACGTCGCGCAGGGTGCCGCGCGCGCGCAGATGCGGATCGGCGATCACCTCGGGCAATTCTTTTACCATCCCGCCGAACAGATCGTTGGCGCCGATAAGCTCCATGATCTCCGCACGGGTCAGTTGCGAAGTCCAGGCCGTGATGATGGCGTCGATCTCGTCGGGATACTTCTGCCGGCCGGAGAGCTTGTGGAAGCGCGGATCGGCGGCGACGTCCGGTCGGCCCATCACTTCGCACAGCCTGCGCCAGCGGCGATTGTCGCCCGCGAGGATCATCACCCAACCGTCTTTGGCGCGGTAGGCGTTGTACGGCACGACGAAGCCGCCGGAGCTGCGATTGCCGTCGCGCAGGTTCCCGAGCCCCATGCCGAGCGCGCCCATGTGGGTCGCCAGCGAGGGCAGGGTTGATTCCTGCAGCGAAAGCTCGACCACCATGCCCTCACCCGTGCGATCGCGCTCGCGAATCGCCGCGAGGATGCCGGCGGCGAGATGCGTCGCGCCGAGGATATCGACCACCGGCGGTCCCGCCTTGTACGGCGGTCCGTCGGCGGCGCCGGTTAGCGCCATGATTCCGGTATTGGCTTGCACGACCGGATCGAAGGCGGGCAGATGGCGGTCGGGGCCGCTGCTCCCATAGCCGGTGCTGAACGCATAGATGAGGCGCGGATTAAGCGCGTGCAGAATCTCCCAGCCGAGGCCGAGGGCATCCATCGTGCCGGCGGCGAAGTTCTCGACCACGATATCGGCCTTCGCCACCATCCGCTTGAACAAGGCGCGGCCTTCCTCGCTCTTGAGGTTGAGCGTTATCGACCGCTTGTTGGCGTTCATCAGGGCGAAGGGGATACCGAAGGGCTGGTCCTCGCGCCGATAAAGCGCCCGCGCGCCATCGCCATACTCGGGCTCCTCGATCTTGATCACGCGCGCACCCAGATACGCGAGCAGCATCGTCGCGTACGGCCCGTTGTAGTAGTGCGTCAGGTCGAGGACGCGGAGATCGTCGAGGGGCAGGGGCTTGCTCAATTGCCTTCTCGCTTGAAATCTCGGCTGACGGGCGTCAGGCGTCTTCTTCTCGCCTAGGCGAGGATCCCCGCTTTCATCAACTGCTGGACGCGATCGCTCGAGTAGCCGAGCAGCTCCTTCAGCACGGCCTCGGTATCCGCGCCGCGCATCGGAGCGGCCGAGCGGACCGCGCAGGGCGTGCCCGACATCTTCCAGGGGATGCCGGCGTGCTTGCGCCTGCCCACCTCGGGATGCTCGAGCTGGACCATGTAGCCGCGCTCGTTCAAGTGCGGATCCTCGGCGATATCCCGCGCGTTCATCGAGGGGAAGGCGGCGACCCCGGCCGCCTGCAGCGTGCGCGTGACGGCCCATCGATCCTGGTTGCGGGTCCACGCCGTGATCAGCTCATCGAGCGCGCTTTCGTTCTGTTTGCGCAGGGCCGCGGTCTTGAAGCGCGGATCGTCGGCGAGTTGCGGCTGCCCCATCGCCTGGCACAGCGCGCGCCATTCATCTTCGGTCCCGACCGAGATTGCGACCCATTCGTCCTCGCCCGCCGCCCGATAGCATTCGTTCGGCGCCATCACGACGTCGTGATTACCGTCGCGAACCGGCTCTTGCCCGGTCATTTCGAACTGCAGGAGACCCTCGGGCATCAGCGCCATCGCGGTCTCGAACTGCGACTGATCGATGTACTGTCCCTCGCCGGTCAGCGCGCGATGGGCCAGGGCGGTGATAATCGCAAAGGCGCCGAAGACGCCAGCATTGGGGTCGGGATACGAGATGCCGATTTCGGCCGGGTCGCCGTCGCGGTAGCCGGTGCCGAAGAACATCCCGGCCGCGGCCGCCGCCGGTGGTCCATAGCCGACGAAGCCTTTGAACGGTCCGGTCTGACCGTAACCGGACATCGAGATCATAATGATATCGGGTTTGATGCGGCGCAGCTTGTCGTAACCGAGACCGAGCTTATCCATGACGCCGGCGGCGAAGTTGTCGGCCACGACATCGGCGTGTTTGACGAGCTCGCAGGCAATCTCGATGGCCTCCGGGCGGCTGAGGCTCATCAGGATGCTTTTCTTGCCCTGGTTGTACTGATTGTAGTAGCCGGCGCGATTTGGTCCGGGGGTATTATCGGCAAACGGCGGAATCGCGCGCGTAACGCACGGGCGCAGCGTGCTTTCGACCTTGATTATCTCGGCGCCGAGATGCGCCAACTGGAGCGTGGCGAAGGGTCCGGCCCACGCCCAGGTGAAATCGAGTACGCGAATACCATCGAGCGGCAGATTGGCCATCGGTGCTTCTCCCAAAAAATCAAACTACGCCGGCGGAACGAAGTGCCTTGAGGTTTTCGCCGGAGACTCCGAGTTCGGTGCAGAACACCTCTTCGGAGTGCTGTCCCAGCGACGGCGCGGGACGGCGAATCGCCCACGGCGTCGCGCCGTACTTCGAGGGCATCCCGGGCACCTTGAGCTTTCCCACGCCCGGCTGTTCGACTTCGGCGAAGAAGTTTCGTTCGAGCAACTGCGGGTTCTCGAACAGATCCTTCATGGTGTTGATCGGCGCGAACGGCACGCGCGCCTTCTGCGCGGCCTGATAGAGATCCTGCACCTTCCACTGGCTGATCCATTCGGACATCAGAGCCTTGAGGGCGTCCTGATTGGCGCCGCGGCTGAGGCGATCTCTGAAGATCTCCTCGTTGGCCCATTCGGGATTGCCCATCAATTCGACCAGCGCCTTCCACTGATGCTCCTCGGCGGTGATGCAGAAGATCTTGCCGTCGGCAGCATCGGCGATAAACCACGGTCCGAGCAATCGCTGACCCAAGCGTGAAGCGACGCGTTGCGCATAGGTGTAATGAACGAGGTTCATCTCGAGCATCGCGGCGATCGCTTCCTGTTCGGAGACATCAATCGCCTGGCCCTTGCCCGATTTCAGCCGATGCAGCCACGCCGCCATCGAGGTGAACGCCGCGTGGGCGCCGCCCTGGAAATCGCACTGACTGCCGAAACACTTGAGTGGCGGCAGTTCGGGATAGGGCGAAGCGCCGGGGCTCAGGTTGGCCCATCCGCCGGCGTTGCTCGCGGTCAATTCGTAGCCTTTGTAGTCAGCATACGGGCCGCTGTCGCCGAACATCGAGATAGACGTCACGATAAGCCTGGGGAACTTCGCGCACAATTCCTGGCTGATGAGACCCTGCGCCGCGCGCTCCGGGGGTGGCACGTTGTGGATGAGTATATCGGCGCGCTCCAGCAGCTTATGCAGCAGATCGCGACCCTCGGGACGCTTCAGGTCCGCGACGACACCGCGCTTGTTAGTGTTGAGGTAAATGAAGATCCCGCTTTTTTCCGGATCGGGCTGGTTGTTCGGAAAGGGACCGCGACGCCTCGTCAGGTCTCCGCCGGGCGGCTCGACCTTGATGACCTCGGCGCCGATATCGGCCAACATCTTGGCGCCGAACGCGGCTGAGATCCCCTGTCCACACTCAACCACCTTGATTGCTGCAAACGGTGACTTATTTGGCCTCTCCACGCGTACCGTCCTCGATACTCCTACGAGATGGATCTTCTTATCGCGACGCCGCCGTCGAAGGCAAATTCAGTCAGTCCGGACGAGATCGCGATAATCGGGGGAGATTGGCTTTATTCGTGGACGCTGAGGTCAGCGGCCGACGCGATCACGAGGGCACAGGCTGGTAGCGATCGAGGGCGGAGCGGAGACCTTCACCGAGCCAGCAGGCCGAGACGCATCCGGCCGTAAAGTTCGCCGGCGCTTTCAAAGTCGAGGCTCGCGTGCTGGGCGCCGACCTGAATATTCCTGAAGGCCAATTGAATCGGATTCGCATTGTAGACGGCGTGGGCGCCTGACCCGGCATATAATCGGGATACTGCCCGGCGGCACAACTCGACCGCATATGCCGCCTGCCACTTGACTCGCGCCCGATAGCCCATGTCCGTCGTCCCGTGTCCGGCTGCAGCCACCGCGCCCATCAGGTCGAGCCCGTCGTTGATCAAAAGACCGGCGGAATGGATTTCGGCGGCGGCTTCGGCCAGCCGAATCTGGGTGGGCACGTATTCCGCTTTCCGTGCTCCGGTGAGGATGACGCGTCGCTCTTTCGTGCGCTCGATAAACTGCTCCAGGGCAAACCGCGCGGAACCGATGACCGCAGTCGCGACCGACATCGAAAGCATCGATTCGGCGGATACCCGGTAAAGATGGGTGGCGTGGTTCAGCGTATGAGGCGAATCACCGCGGAACATCGCGCGCGAATCGGTTGCCCGATGCGCCGGTACGAAGAGGTTCTGCGCCACCACATCCTTGCTGCCGGTGCCCTCGAGACCGAGCACATTCCAGGTATCGTCAATGATGAGCTCGTTGGTCGGGACCACCACGTGCACGAACGGCGCGCCGGACACATTGGCGCATCCGAGCATCACCCAGTTCGAGTTATCGACCCCGCTGCAGAACTGCCAGCGACCGTTGACCTGATAACCCCCGTTTACGGGTGCAGCCTGGCCCTGCCACGAGAGCGTGCCCGCCACCAAACCGTCGCGCCCGTCGCCGAAGACGTCGTCCTGGGCCGCCGGGGGAAAGGTGCCGAGGCAGAAATGGTGAGCGGCCATAACCATCAGGACCCAGCCGCTGGCCGGACACGCCTCGGAGACCGCCGCTACCGTATCGCCCAGGGTGCGCAGGCTCAACTCATAGCCACCGACGCGGGCTGGCTGCGGGATTCGAAACAATCCCGCGTCAACCATCGCCTTGAAACTTGGCATGACGACGCGTCGGGCCTCGATACACGCGCGGCTATGCTCGGCGAGGACCGGTTTGATGGCCGCTACGCGCTCCGCCAATTCTTCGGCTGTGATCTGCATCGTGGGTGCTCAGTTGCCGCTGGCGCTGCCGCGCAGCGCATATTCCTTCATCTTCTTCTGTAAGGTAACGCGGGAGACGCCGAGAGCGACAGCGGTGCGCGAGACATTGCCGTTGAAGCGCGCGAGCATGTCGGCAATGAAGCTTGCTTCGAAACGCGCGCGCGCGTCGTTGAGCGAAGCCCCGAAGGTCGGCGACGGTCCCGGCCGCGCCTCGGCATCCGACCTTGCCTGAGCGCCCGCAGATGGCTCAGACGAGATGGGATGACCAGGGCCCGTGACCAGCTCGCGCGAAAAATGCGCCGGCGCGAGCGTCTCGCCCTCGCGGGCCAGCGCCACTGCCTGCTCGATTTCGTTTTGCAGTTGCCGCACGTTGCCGGGCCATTCGGCCGCCTGGATTAACTGCACGGCCTCGGCCGTGAGCCCTTGGATCGTCTTGCCGTGGGCGCGGGCCGCGGCCTCCAACAGACGCGAAGCGATGAGCGGAATATCCTCGCGGCGCTCGCGCAGCGGCGGGATCCGGATGGTGAAAGCATTCAGTCGGTAGAAGAGGTCGCTGCGGAATTTCCGCTCGTGAACGTCAATCTCGAGGTCGCGATTGGTGGCCGAGATAATCCGCACGTCAACCTTGTGCGACCGCGTATCGCCGACCGGCTTGACCTCGCCCTCCTGCAGCACGCGCAACAGTTTGGCCTGCATCTGGATCGGCATCTCGCCGATTTCATCGAGGAACAGCACGCCGCCGTTGGCGGCGCGAAAGAGACCGACCTGATCTTCCAGGGCGCCGCTGAAAGCGCCGCGCCGATGGCCGAAGAGCTCGCTTTCGAGCAGGCCTTCGGGCACCGCGGCGCAATTGATGGCGACGAAGGGACGATCGGCGCGCGTGCTGATCCGATGGATCGCGCGGGCCACCAGCTCCTTGCCGGTCCCGGTTTCGCCCTGAATCAGCACGCTCTTGATCGAGGCTGCCGCCGCTTCGGCGCGGCGGAAAACCTCGCTCATCGCTGGACTGACGGCGATGATTTCGGCAAAGCGGTCGTTGCGCGCCAGTTCGCGACGGAGCGCGCCGACTTCGATCCTCAGGCGATCTTCCGATTCGCGGATGCGCTTGAACTGTTGCGCGTTCTCGAGCGCGATGGCGACGCTGCCGGCGAGCTGCTCGAGCAGGGTCATGTCGTCGGTCGTGAACGCCGGTTCGCCGACGCGCCGCACCGCCTCGATCACCCCCTGCGGCGTGTCGTCCTTATTTAGAAGCGGCATCGCGATCAGCGATCCGGTAATGGTGCGCGTTTTATCGTCAACCTGCGAAAAGAACCGCGGGTCGCGGTGGGCGTCGAGAACGAGCTCGCCCCGGCGGCTCTTCAGCACGGCACCAGCGATACCGCAATCGAGCGGAATGCGCGCTTCAAAAAGTTTGCGCGCGGCTTCCGGATCGCTCTCGGAGACGTAAGGAAAGTAGAGCTCCCTTTTTTCCGGATCGATCAGCAGGATGGAGACGCCGTCGGCGCCGAGCAGCTCGCGACAGCGCTCGAGCGCGAATGGAATCAAGTCGTCGAGGTCGAGCCGTTGCGCGAACGCATTGGCCATTTCGTAGATTTTTACCGCTCGATTTTCCTGCCCTGCGCTCATTTGCCCCCGACCCAGATACTCGCGGATCTCCCCTTACGTCATCCGCGCTCTCACGAAGCACGATCTCTACCGCGTTCGCCCGGGTTTTAGAACCGCGCCGACGGTTCCCCGGCCGGGCGCGCCTCACCGGATTTGCAGGCCGCTCCGCATCGTGAATCGCCGCCGACTCGAAGCTTATCCTTGGCTTGAGCGTCGGCGGCGCCGGCCCGCTCGGCCGGCATCGGGCGGAGCGCGTATGGGTCAACCGATGCTGAAGCCTGCGCGGCGGACTGAGGTCGATCACGCGGTCTTTTCGAGACGCTCGGGACGTTCAACCTTGTCGTGGTTGCGCGCGGCCTGACCCGGCAAGGGAATCCTGCTTTCGGTGAGCACTTGAATGAATTTGTTGACCGCCGGGGCGAGCTCGCGCCCTCGCTTATAGATAATCGCCAGCGGCCGCATGAAGGGCCCTTCGGTAAACTCGAGCATCTTGAGCGAGCCGCGCGCCGTCTCCATCAGGACGGCCGAGCGCGGAACGATGGCGATACCCTGACCGATTTCGACGGCCCGCTTAATCGTCTCGATGTTGTCGAATTCCATCGTGTAGTGCGGGCGTACGCCATGCTCGCGCAGGATCTGATCCGACGCTTTGCGCGTCGCGATATCGCGTTCGTAACCGACGAAGCGTTGTCCCGCGAGCTCCTTGACCGAGACCCGATTGACCTTGGCCAGCGGGTCCTCGGGCGGCACCACCAGCACCAACTCATCATGACGAAAGGCGATCGAGGCAATCTGCCCGCGTTTGGCCGGATACGCCACAATGCCGAGGTCGATCTTGCCCTCGATCAGATCGTCATAGACCTTGTTCGAGCGCAGGTATTCAAGATGCACATTCACCTGCGGATAGGCGCGCAGGAATTCCGCCAGGTAGGGCGGAAGCTCATGCAGGCCGACGCTGTAAACCGTTCCGACGCGGATCGCCCCGGCCACCACCGAGCCGATTTCGCGCAGGCGATTTTCAAGCTCGAGGAAACGGCGCACGATCTCTTTGCTTGAGTTATAAAGAATCTGTCCGGCGGGGGTCGCCTTGACGCCGGCGCGGGCGCGTTCGAGCAGCCGGCAATCGTACTTCTCTTCGAGGCTTCGGACCTGCTGACTAACCGCTGACTGGGTTACAAAATTCTGCGACGCAGCATAAGAAACGCTTCCACTTTCGATGATATCACAGAAGACTTTTAACGTTTCGATGTGCATAAATCTTACGCGCCATATAAGGTTATGTGATGGCTGCGGACGACGCAACAAGCGTGCGACCGCGGCGGGCGGGTCAGAAGTGGCGCGTCATCCGGGGTTTGATACGGTCGAGGGTTGCGTCGGCCTTTCGCGCCCAACTAAGCTCTTCCGGCCGCGTGTGACCGCAATAGAAGGAGTTGGATTGTTAAAATGATCGGTTCAAGTCGCGACGTTGACTTCTTCAATCTCGACGAACTCCTCAGGCCCGAGGAGAAGATGGCGCGGGACGCCGTGCGCGCCTTCGTCAGTCGCGAGGTGCTGCCGCAGATCGAGCAACACTTCGCGCATGAAACCTTCGATCGCGGTCTCGTCGCGCAGATGGCAGACCTCGGCATTTTCGGCGCCAACCTGCATGGTTATGGCTGCGCCGGCATGAACAATATCGCCTACGGGCTAATCATGCAGGAGCTTGAAGCCGCCGACTCCGGCTTGCGCTCGTTCGCCTCGGTGCAGAGCGCTCTGGCGATGTACGCGATCTACTCCTCAGGCTCCGAAGAACAGAAGCAGCGCTATCTGCCGGAAATGGCGCGCGGCAAGCTCATCGGCTGTTTCGGATTGACCGAACCCGATCACGGTTCCGATCCGGGTGGGATGGAGACGCGCGCGCGCCGGGACGGCCGCGGATGGGTGCTTAACGGCGTCAAACGCTGGATTACCAACGGCTCGATAGCCGACCTGGCTATCGTCTGGGCGAAAGTGGAGGAGGGGGTTACGGGCTTCATCGTCGAGCGCGGGACGCCGGGCTTCGCGACTTCTGATATCCATGGCAAGTTCTCGATGCGCGCGTCGATAACCTCGGAACTGGTGTTTGAGGACGTGCGGGTGGACGAGGCCCATCATCTGCCCAATGCGCGCGGGCTGCGCGCGCCGCTCTCATGTTTGACGCAGGCGCGTTACGGCATCGCCTGGGGCGCTATCGGTGCCGCGCGTACCTGTTATCTATGCGCGCTGGATTACGTCAAGTCGCGCAAACAATTCTCGCGCCCGTTGGCCGGCTATCAAATGGTGCAGCGGAAACTGGTGAATATGCTGACTGAAATCACCAAGGCCCAGATGATCTGCCTGCGCCTCGGTCAACTCAAAGACGCCGGAACGATGCGACCGGAGCAGGTTTCGTTCGCGAAACGGAACAATGTTAATGCGGCGCTCAAGATTGCGCGCACGGCCCGCGATATGCTTGGCGCCAACGGTATCGTCAACGAGTATCCGATTATCCGCCACATGTTGAACCTCGAGACCGTCAATACCTATGAAGGAACCTTTGACGTGCAGACGCTGATCCTCGGCCGGGACATCACCGGCGAAAACGCCTTCGACTAACGTCCCGGGAGGGTGTCTTCGGAAATCAACGTACGCAGGTCGTCACGCTTGAAGATGCCGGCGACGGCGCGCGTAAACGCCACTGACAGGTCCTCGCCGGGATGGTCGTAGAGCGTGACCGCGTCGTCGAGCGCCCCGGCGCCGATCAGGGAGGGCGGATCGACGAAGCTGCCCTCCGATTGCCCCTGCCAGAACGCGACATCAAACGGCGGCTTGTAGATGGCCACGTCGAGGTTGACCCGGGCCTGCGTGCGCCAGGCGCCGGGTCCGAAGCGCGTATCCGCGAGGTGATCGCGGGTAACCCAGAAATGGGTGATCCTTGCCGCTACCACATAATCCGCCGTCGGCGCGGCCAGCGCCGCCTTCAATGCGAGCGGCGAGGTCGCCGCTTTCATCCCGGCTTCGCTCGCCGACCGCACGATCGCATCCTGGGTGAGCGCATCGAGCGGCGGACCATACAGCCGCTCGACGACCCTGCCTTGCTGGTCGAGCGTGACGCCAATCAGCGAATGGCCGGGCGGGGGAGCGGCCTCGCCTTCGAGTGATTTGGCGTCGCGCGCGTCGACTACCGGGATTACGCTGACGCGCCGCTCCGGATAGGTGTTCTGGTAGCCCTTAACCTGGAAGGGGTAATAGACCACGTCCTCGATCGAGGTGGCGGGCAGCTTCGTCTCGTCGTGCGATTGGCCGGTGGCGCATCCGGCGAGGATGATCAGCGCGGCGAGCAGCGCTGCTATTGCCCGCCGCGGTCGCTCAGCCCTGCGCGGACTGCCGCTCGCGAAAAAGGAACAGCGTACCGCCGACTTCGATCCGATCCCCACTCTTCAACACCTGACGACCGACGACCGGTCGCCGATTGACCAGGACCTGGGCGCCGCTGCTCGGGCTGACATAGAAATCGCGACCCTCATTGCGCACGATAGCATGACGGGCCAGTACTGTTTGATCGCCAAAGAGACCGATGTCGCTCTCCTCGGCCCGACCGATAACCGTCACCTGCTTGGCGAGGGGATATTCCCGTCCTTCGCGGGCATTGCGGCTTTGACTGCGAATCACCATCAGCCATCCGCGCTTCAGCAGCTCACCGACAAGACCGATGAAGAAACCGATGAGCGCGCCCAGGATAACGATGGCGATAGCTCGTCCATAGGCCTGCGGAAACACGGTGGTGACGACCTGGTAGCAGAAGCCGCCGGCGGCGCCGCCGAGCAGTCCGCCAATCGCCCCGTTGCGGCGGCGCGCGGTCGAGCGCGTGGCCCATCCCACCCCAAGGCCGACCAGCAACCCGAGCACCGACCATCCGAGTACGCGGCCGGTGAGTCCGGGCAGGATATCGAAGGTCAATTCGCCGACCAGCAGGCCGATAGTGCCGCCCAGCGCACCGATAATGATGCCGAACTGGGCGCCGCGCGCAGCCGCCTTCCACTGACTGACGCTAAGGGCTTCGATCGACGCCAGAAACGCCGCGATAAAGAGCCCGATGATCGCGCCCAGCAGGAGGTCGCGCAGATACACCGACTGGATACCCAGGAACGGCTCGGCCGCAGCCCAGGCGCCAAGTCCACCGAGGGCGCCTGCGGCGACGTAAAACACCAGCTTTTCTCGCGAAACGTTCATGATTCGATTGGTTGATCTATCATAGGCCGCCAGCTCAGGGCGTTCATCATTCCCCGGTCAAGCTCGCGGTTACGCGCGGGGTGCATGAAACGTCGAGGCGTCAGGGACAGCTCGCGCTCAACGGCTCCGTCACGTCAGAAACACTTCCCGCACCAGATTGGTGTCGTTATATTCGCGGCCCTCGGCGATAAGGTCGCCCGCGAAGCGCAGATAGAAGGCATAGCGCTGATGGTAACGGCGGTCGCCTGCCGCGACCGTATCGGCCTCGCCTAGCGCCACGACGTGCGGGCCCTCGCAGATGATCGTTTGAAGCCGCAGCTTGAGACCGTTGGGAAACAGCCGCTTGAGCGCATCGCTTTCGCCCCGGGCGAAATTGTCGCGTCCCCGAATCGGCGGGAATTCCTTCAGGCCCGAAACGATCTCGAAGGTAAAGTCTTCGGTGATCAGATCGGCGAAGACCTGTGGATCAGCGTCGTTGAAGTTTTCCAGAAACCGGCGTGCGCGCTGCTTTTGTTCGGTCGGCGTCATCCTCTCTCTCCTTGAGTCGCGAACAGGTTCAGTTGGCTTGAGCAGTCCAGGTGCCGCTCTCGCCGAGCGGCATCGCCTCGAACGTGCCGCTGAGGGTATCGCCGTTCTGATGACCTTTGAAGGCGTACGTCTGGGCCCCGTAGAGTACCGTGAAATTGACGCTGTCGCCGCGGACAAAGCCCTCGATCGGCGTCGTCCCGTAGCCGGCGATCTCGACTACCATCTCACCGTGCAGGAAACCGTTCGGCTGAGGCCTCAGGCGCAGTTCGAGACCGGCGCTCGGATGGCCGCCGATACCTTCAATGGTGCCGGTCGCGAGGGTGGGCAAATCGGTCGGCAAGGCGGGTCCGCTCGCGCCACCAAAGCTGCTGCTGCTGTAGCCGCCGCCATAGCCTCCGCCGGCTGAACTGTAGCTGCTGGTGCCGCTGTAGGGCGCGCCGGTATCGGCGATGACGCGAAATTTCTTCTGCGTCAGATACTGCCCATTAAGGTAGAAATTGACAGTGTACAAGCCCGGCAGAAATGCGCCGCCGGCGGAGTTACCGACGCGTCCGCTGAACACCGCCTGCTGGTCGGTAGGCGCGATCGCGCGCACGTCATGAACCGCGCCGAGCGGCGTCCCGTCAGGAGCGATGTAGGAGGCATCGACGCGGTACTGATTGGGACTCAAACCAAAAAGGCGGTTCTGGAAAACGGTGCGCCAGGCGACGAAGAGCACCTTCGAGACGGCGAAATGATCGCTCGGTCCGGAGATTACCGTGCCGTCCTTGGTCGTGTTGAGGAATTCGATGCGTTCGAGATGGAGCGGGTCGCGCATGCGCTCCTGCAGGATCGCCAGCCGCCGATCCTCTTCGGACTTTTTCGCTGCCGCCGCGCTCGCTGCAGCCGCCGCGGCGTCGGCTTCGGCCCGGGCTTTCGCCGCCGCTTCCTTGGCGGCGAGATCCTCGCTGACCGAGAACTGCGCCTGGCCGAGCAGATTGTCGCCCGAATAGAGCGCCACCCGGTAGGGCCCCGGCGTGATCGCGTCGCTGTTGTCGATCAGGGCTACGCCGCCGAAATCGACCATGCTCTGCGAAGGTGCGATGAAGCGGTCGTCGCTGCTCGATGCGATCTGCACCCCGGTCGGATTATAGAAGCGCGCCTCGACGTGACCGTTCTGACTGGCGAGGCCAGCGAGATCGTTTTTGAAGGTCGCGTCCCACTTTATATACTTGTTGGTCAGTAATTCGATATCCGTAAAACTGGCGCGCGGAGGGCCCAGCGGCTCGCCGGAGCGGCTCGAAAGCGCCACGGTCAACTGTTCGAAGTCGAGCGGATGCCTTTCCGCTTCGGCGACCAGCTCCTGGTGCTTCCAGGGTAGATTATCGATCCACGGTTTGATGCCGAGCTCGGTCTGGAGCTGCGGGTCCTGGTAGATATAGGTTGCGCCGAAGGCCGCGCCGCCGAGCACGACGACCAGCGTCAGCAGAGTCACGAGGCGCCGACGCCTGGACCTGCGGCGTCGCGGCGGCGGAAGGCTGACCGGCTCCGCCATCGGCAGGGTAGCCGTCGGCGGGAGACTCAGGCCGCCGGTCTTTTGCCTGGCGCCGATACCGACCGCCGCATCCAGGCCCGTCCCGTATAGCATCATGTCGCGGAAGTCGTTGATCGTCGCCGGCCGGCCGCTCATGTCGTAGGCCAGCGCCCGATCAATCGCGCCGGCCAGATTGCGCGAAACGTTGGGCCGCACCTCGCGCACGGGCGGGAAGCTGAAGGGCGGGAACTTTTCCGGATCGCGTCCGGTGAGCACGTAATGCAGGGTGGCGCCGAGTGAATAGATATCGCTGCGCGGGTCCGCGACGCCCTGGTACTGCTCGGGTGGCGCAAAACCCAGGGTGCCGATCATCGTGCCCTTGCGCTGTGCCTTGAACAATCGGGCGATGCCGAAATCGACCAGCACGACGCGACCGCTCGCCGTCAGCATCACGTTCGACGGCTTCATATCGCGGTAGATAACCGGCGGACTGAGCCCGTGCAGATAGGCCAGAACGTCGCAAAGTTGACGCGCGACGTCGATTACGAGGCCTTCGGGCAACGGAGCGCCACGCTCCGCCAGCTCCTCCTCGAGGTTGCGGCCCTCGACATACTCCATGACGAGGTAGTGGCGGTTCTGATCGTCGAAACGGTCGGTGATAGCCGGGATGGCGGCGTGCTTGAGCTGAGCGAGGGTATCGGCCTCGCGCGCGAAGTATTCGTTGGCCTCGATCCGCTGTTGGGGATCGATGAAATGATCCACCATTTCCTTGATCGCGCACGGCCGATTCGAGAGCCGCTGATCGTGGGCGAGATAGACCATCCCCATCCCGCCGCCGCCCAGCAGGCGCTCGATGCGGTAGCGATTTTGCAGGATGACACCCGGGGCGAGCGGTCCGGGCAACGAGCCGGAGGTCCCAGGCCCGGTGTCGGAAGCTTTCGGCGGGTCAGCCATGGGCCTTGCTAATCTGCAAAAATAACCACGACTGAAATATTATCAGTTCCGCCCCCGGCGTTCGCTGCGGTAATCAACTCACGCGCCGCAGCGTGCGGCTCGCGATTGCGCTCGAGGATCGCCGCGATACGCTCGTCCTCAACGTGCGCCGTCAGACCGTCGCTGCACAGCAGGATACGATCGCCGCGCTTCAAACGGAACTGCGGCAGGGCTTCCGCTCCCGCGGGTCCGCTGGTGCGCGCGCCCAAGGAGCGCGTGATGACGTTTTTGTGCTCGTGATGACGTGCTTCTTCCGGGGTGATCTGTCCGATTTCAATCAGGCGCTGAACCAGCGAATGGTCCTTGCTCAACTGCCGCAGCTCACCGTCGCGCCACTGGTAGGCGCGGCTATCGCCGACCCAGGCGATCGCGGCCTCGGGTGGCGCCAGCAATGCGGCAACCGCCGTCGATCCCAATCCGCGGGCTTCCGGATGGGCGGCGGCGTATTCGAGGACCTTGCGGTTGGCCTCTTCCAGAGCTTCCCTCAGAAGGTCCGGCAGTTGGGCGTCGGGTCCAGCGGCCAAGTGATGGTCAACGTAGGCGCGGATCGCATCGACGGCGATAGCGCTCGCCACTTCGCCAGCCTCGGCGCCGCCCATCCCGTCCGCCACGACGTAGAGCAGGCTGGTCTCCGGACGGACGAGCGATTGCTGGCGCAATTCCAGGGCCAGCACTGAGTCCTCATTCAGTGCCCGCACCATTCCGACATCGGTCAGCGCGGCGGCGCGGATCGCGACGGTTCCTGCGAGCTTCACCAGCTCGGCCTTGAGTTCATCCACGTTACTGAAGCGCGCCTCCGGTTCGAAGCGAATGGCGCGCCGGATTAGCTGTTCCAGCGCAGGGGTCAGGACATGGGGCGGATAGAAGCGCACGGGGCCAGCCTCTTCGCGCCAGCTTTCCGCCTCGAGCCGCTCGCCGGTGAGGCAGGTGTAAAGCAGGGCGCCGATCGCAAAAATATCGGCGCTTTTGGTCACACGCCTGGCGCGATAGACTTCCGGCGCGGTATAGCCGTCATTGAAGATGGGCAACTCCTGCAGCTCGTTGTCATTGCTGACATAGTCCAGCCCGGTCAATTGCAGGCGACCGTTATCGTCGAACGCGACGGATTCAGGACATAGGTCGTTGACGCGCAGGGCATGGCGATGGAAATAGGCGACGACCTGACAGAGCTGGATCCCCAGCGCGAGAGCCTCGGCCTCGGCCAGCGGACGAGCAGTCAGCCGCTGCGCGAGCGTTTCCAGATGCGAGCTGGGATAGACGAGATAGACCCGACCCCCGGTAGCGAAGCCCTTTTCGGCCCGGCGGATAGCGGGATGGTTCAGCGTGAGTGATAACGCCATCACGCGCCCGAAGACGTCGCCCAGGTCCTCCGCCGGCATCGGCTCGGGCGCGCGCTCCACGGACTCGACCGCCTCGGCAGCGCGATTCTCGGTTGCGCCGGGACTTTCGAGGGCGTGCGCGGGAGCTTCGTCGGCGTCGGCCGCAGCCTCGACCGACAGCACGACTGCGCCTTCGTCCGATGGAGCGGCGGCGGTAGCCGGTGCGTCGCCATCGCCTCGCGGCGTCGCGGTCTCAGCCGCGCCGTTGGCTGTCACAGCCTGCTCACGCAGATGCAATTCGGCCGTCTTCGCCGTCGAACTGGACGGATCCGCAAGGGTGGGCGCTTCTTCGGGCTTTGCGCCAGCCGCTTCATCGAGCGCTGCGGGCGAGGAGGCGAGGCGCTCGCGCAGCTCGCGGAATTCCCCGATAACGCCGATGACTTCGGCGCGATAGCGATTCTCCTCGGAGGTGCGGCCCAGCAGTTCGACGATCCGATACGCGCCGGCAAGCTCGGTTCCGGGCGGCAACGGTTCGACCGTGGCCACCGGCCGTGCGCCCGCCGTCAGCCCCTGACCACAGCGGTCACAGAACCTGGCGTCGTCCGGCGCCTCCTGCCCGCATTCGGGACATCGAATCATATTCAGGCCTTCCGAAACTCGAGCTTGGCGCCGCCCAGCACCAGTTCGTCCCGATCACGAAGCTTGAACAACTGGTCGCGCGCGAGCCGCCCGCGACCGGCGATGAAGGTGCCGTTCAAACTACCGAGGTCGCGCACAAAATAGTCGGTCCCGTGGCGGATTATTTCGGCATGGCGCGTCGAAATGCGATCGCTGCCGCGCGGTAGACGCGACAGGTCGATGTCGATCTCGCCGATCCGGCCGTCAAGTGCCCGCCCCAGAATCATGCGATTACCGGTCAGGTCGAAGCGGAGCCCGGTGCCATGCGCGACGAGCCACGCGCCCGCCGCGGACACGGGCGAAGGACTGGCCGGGCGGGCGACGCTGCCGTTGGCCGCACCGTTAGGCGGCGCAGTCGGCTTTGGTTCGCGATTGAGCAGCGACAGTTGCCGGGGTGGCGCGCTCTTCGCGCTCCCTGCCGTAACGATGCGTCCGGAGCGGGCGACGGCTTTGTGTGTCGTACCGAGGTCGCGGGTTTTCGCGGTCGCGGAGACGCGCGGCGATGGCGGCGCAGCCGGTGATGGCGCAGGCGGTGGCGGCAGCCGGCGCGGGGTTTTGGCCGTCGCCTCATTGCGTCCGTTGGCGGGCGCGGGCGCCGCTGAGATACGCGCTGCAACCGCCGGCTGGGTGAGGAAAACGGTCGGCTGCATGCTCGGCGTGCGAAGCGTCTGTCCCGCTTCGGGGCCGTCAGCCGGCGGCAGCATATCGAGCATCTCCCGAGCCGAGCGCGGGCGCTTATCTATCTCCTTGTCAAGCGCCCGTGCGATGACGTTGGCGGTCGCGGGCGAAACCTCGGGAGCGAGATCGCGCACGGGCGGGAAGCTGAAGGGCGGTTCGAGTTGCGGGTCGCGCCCGGTCAGCAGATGATGCATCGTCGCCGCCAGCCCGTAGAGATCAGAGCGCGGCTCCATCTGGCCGAGGTACTGCTCGGGTGGCGCATAGCCGACCGAACCAATCTGCGTGCCGCGACCGCCCGGCGGCAGAAAACGGGCGATACCAAAATCGATCAGCATTGCGCGGCCGTGGTTGTCGATCATGATGTTGGCGGGTTTGAGGTCGCGATACACGAGCGGCGGCTTTTGCGCATGGAGGAACTGCAGAACTTCGAGAATCTGGCGCGACCATCGCAGCACCTGGCTTTCGGCGAGTCGCGCCCGCGGCCCCATCTGGTCGAGCCGCTGCTGCAGGTCGCCGCCGGCGACATACTCCATCACCAGGTAATGACGGCCGCGCTCGGCAAAAAAATCGATTATTTGCGGGATACTCGGATGGGAGAGACCAGCGAGTACGCTGGCTTCCCGCTTGAAATCAGCGATCGCCTTCTGTTCCTGCAGGCCGTCGCCGAGCACCATCTCTTTGACGGCTACCGGGCGGTTGGCCAGACGCGTATCGTTGGCCAGATAAACCCGTCCCATCCCGCCCTGGCCAAGAATCTTGTGGATGCGGTAGCGCCGATCAAGCAGATGCGCGAGTGGAAGCGGCTCACCCGGGTTCATTACTACCAATACTTGAGGATCTCTCCGGCGGGCAGGCGGCGTGCGGAGCCTGCCGCCGGCGAGGCACTAGGAAATCGGGCTGACCGTGAGCTTCAAGAAGGTCTTGCCGATGATTATTTCGTCGCCGTCCTTCAGATCCACCGGGCTGCCCGGTTGCAGCCGCGGCTGCCGGTTGACATAGGTGCCGTTGAGACTGCCGATATCCTCGAGGGTTATTTTGCCGCCTTCGATCCTGATGAGCGCGTGCTTGCGCGAGATTTTGGCCTCGGGATCGTCGGCGTCGAGGTCAACCTCGGGAAAGGCGCCGGTCTCCGGGTCCCATCGGCCGATCAGGTTGTTGCCGGCTTCCAGTTCAAATTCGTGGCCGCGACGCTCCGAGCCGCGAATGATCGAGAGCTTGGCCTTGAAGGGCACAGCGCTCGGTGCTGGCGCGGGTGTTGGTTGCACCGCCGGCTTGATCTCGCCGGTTGGCGCGCGTGAGGGTTCAGGCGCCGGCGCCGCTTCGGATTCGGCCGCTGCGGCGGCGACGCTGGATGAGGCGCTCGGCGGCGTCACTTCCTGAGCGACCGCAGGTTCGCCGGCTGGGGGCGACGCTTCGGCCGCGGGCGCCGCGGGCTCGGCGGCGTGAGTCTCGCCGGCGGCGGGAGTGGTCTGCAACTTGGCTCCGCAGCCGTCGCAATAGTCCAGCCCATCCATGTTATCGTAGCCGCATTCGCTGCATTTGATCATGTCGGTCTAAAGTACCTCAAAGGGTAGGCATTTTGACGCGCTGAGAGTCATAAAGTTTCAGCTTATCCGCCCTTCTGCAATTCCTTCAATGCCTCCGGGTCGAGCATCTGGGTCTTTCGAACCACGGCCTGAGCCTGCAGGAGCGTGGTCTTAGCCGCCTTGGTCTGGAGCGTCTGCGTCTTTTTGACCTGATCCATCAGGCCGGCAAGCGCCTGTGTCGCCTTGACATTCCCTAAGCGCTGAGTGCCCTGGATCGCGTTGCCGAGCAGCCGTGTCGCGCGATCGACGTTGCCCATCTTCAGCTCTTCTTCCGCTTTGGCCTGCAGCTTGGCGATCGAGACCTGGTCGACCAGGTTCATGACGCGACCGTTGCGCCGGCTGGTCAGCGCGCGATCGAGCGTGTATTCGACGGTTACCTCGATACTGGACGCACCTTCGCTGCCGCCCGGGACCTCGTAGCGGAAGGTTGACTGGGCGATACGCACCGGGCCGGGTCGGCGCGGCGGCAGTACCAGGGTCAGCAGCACCGAAGCTGGCACGCCCGCTTCAAGGTCACCCATCTCGTAGGTTGCCTTGCGATCTTCGAGCAGCGGGGTGCCGAGCGGATAGATTTCGGGACTCGCGCGGAAAGCCTCGCGAATCTGTACTCCCTGGGAGAGCGTCAGGTCGATGCGTCCGTTGCGGAGCGAAACCGCCCGCAGGCCTTCGAGCTCGTCTTCGAAAATTCCCGGAATCTCCGCCGGATCGCCGATAAAGTGATATTTGCCGTGCGAATCCTGGGCGATCCGCATCAGCAGTTTTTCATTGAATTCAACGCCGACGCCCATGGCCGAAAACGACATCTGGTCGCGATTCTGCGCGGCGAGGTCGAGGCACGCGGTCTCTTCGTAGGTCTGCCCGTCGGTCAGAACGAGGACCCGATTAAGCCGCGTCGGCGCGAGGTTTTTTTTGACTTCGTCGATAGCCGCCCGCATCCCAAGCGCCATCTGGGTGCCGCCGCCGATCTCCAGCAAATCGATATCATCGAGCGCACGCCGCACCGCCGCGCGATCATGGATCTGGTCGGGTTGGATAATCACGCGCGCGCTGTCGGCGAAGGCAACGACGGCAATCTTGTCGTCGGGGGCGGCATTGTCGGCGAGGAACTTGACCGCCTCGATGACGAATTCGAGCCGTCGTTCGTCGTACATCGAGCCCGAGCGATCGAGCACGACGCCCAGGTTGAGCGGCAGTCGCGCGCCGCTCGCGCCGGCGGCGCCGCCCGCGACAGCTTCGAGCAGGACGTAGACGACGAAGTTCTCGGCACTCGACAGGACGTGATCGCTGCTGGGAAAGGCGTTGAAGGTCAGCGGTGCTGCCATCTAGTTAAATCTCCCCGATTGATTGTAGGGAGAAGCTCGAAGGCATAGCAACACGTTAGTGCCGCAGCCACCGGCGGAATCCTCTTGCGGGTCATGCCGCGATCGCTCGCGCGCCGAGGCCCTCACCCTGCCGGTTGCGACCGTGGCGACCGCGAAGAGCGGCGCGCCGATCGATCTCTCACGCCATACCCTTTTCATTCCATACCCTTTCGTTCTATACCGCCTAACCTGATCGATACGTCGCAAGCCTCCGCCAGGCTTGTCGCTCCCTGAGAAAAGCCGGGCATAATCGGCGCGAAACTGCCGTTGCGGACGTGCTTGAGCAGGGTAAGGGTGGTGCTTGCCGACCGCCTTGGGATGGGGCTAGGCTGGGCCCATGGGGCTTGCGTCAGGGGGTGCGGACGGAATCAGGGCTGCGGGCGATTCCGGCGCAGGCAACCGAGGTTGGGGCGAGAGGCTGCGACCTTGTAACAAGGCACCGCGCGCAGACCGCATCGCAAGGGAGACTTAAGTCCCGATGTTAACGCTCGATCACAACTATCTGCGTCGGCTCATCGAAAGCTCGCCGGATATCGTCATCGCCGTCGATCGCCGCGGCATCGTAATCTACTACAACGATGGGGCGCGTAAGAACCTGCGCTTTGCTCCTGAAGAAATCATCGGCCAGCACGTGACGCGGCTCTATCCGTCGGAAGCCGAGGCACGGCGCGTGATGGGCGCGATGCGGCAGTCGCCCGACCACGGTCGTATCGCGAACTTCGAGACGGTACTGCGCGACAAGGATGGTCAACTTATCCCGATCGCGATCTCGGGTTCATTGATTTACGACGAAGCCGACTGCGAGGTCGGCTCGATCGGTTTCGCCCGCGATATCCGCCAGATGCGCCGTCGCGAACAGCTCGCCACGGCGGGTGAGATCGCCGTCAGTCTGGCTCACGAGATCAACAATCCGCTGGAAGCAATTACCAATAACCTCGAACTGCTCACGCGCTCCTGCGAGGCCCATCTGTCGCCTGCCGAGATGGTCACCGAGAGCGAGCATCTCGCCTGTATCCGCAGCGGTCTCGAGCGGGTCCAGGCGATCGTCCGGCGGCTCGACGAGATGGCCCGGCGCGGTACCTACGAGACGCGCGACTACCTGCAAGGTCGCAAGATGGCCGACCTCACGCCGCGCGAACCGCGCGGCGAGGCCGACAGGAACGGCAAACCGGCGGCTCGCGAGACCGCCAACGGCAGCGCCGCGCGCTGTGCCGACTGGCCGCTCGCCGGGATGGTGATCCTCGTGCTCGATGACGATGCCACGGTGCTCAACTCGCTGGCCGAGATCTTAAGAGCCGAACGATGCATCGTGCATACGGCGGAACGTCCCAGCGCCGCCCTCGGGATCCTGCGCAATGTCAAGATTGACGCGGTTATTTCCGACGTCGTGATGCCCGAAATGGACGGGCACGACTTCTACATGCGGGTCAAAGAGGAAATGCCCAAGCTGCCGGTCATCCTGATGACGGCCTACTATTACGACAAGGATCACATCATCAAGCGCAGTCGGGTCGAGGGGCTGACCGGCGCCATCTTCAAGAAACCGGTAAATCCGACGAAGCTGCGGGAGATGTTGCTCCAGGTGCGGCGCAACGGCGAACCGCGTCCGCCATCGCGCGCCGCGACGGTCCCGGCGCCCGACGCGACCGTCGGGCAATCGCCTTCGACGCACTGAGCGATCACGCGCCCGGCGGCAGGGGATTGCGCCCGGTGTCGCGCCCGCGCCGTCGGGCGTTTACTCGTTTATCAGTATAGTCATCGGCTGGCTCGCGCTGTTCGCGGGACTTTGAATCGCGAAGGTGTTGGTCTCGGTCAGCGCGCCGTTCGCAGTATTGATCGTGAACTGGGTGACCGTGCCGTTGCCGGCATTGGTTACGTAGAGATAGTCGGTGCCGGTCGAAGTGCTGAGCGCGACGCCAGTCGGACTGCTGAGCGCGGCGCTCGTGGTGATACTGGACGCGGTCAGGCTGAGCGTCGTCGGGTTCCACAGCAGGACCGAAATCGAGTTCGCCGACGGATTGGCGCAGTAGAGATAGTCGTTGCCACCGATATCCGAGGCGAAGGCCAATCCCGCCGGAGCGACATTGGTGCCGGCGCCGGTCGCGGTTTTGGCGAGAAACGCCAGCGTCGTCCCGGAAGCCTCGAAGCTTGCGATATTGCCCGAGGCATCGCCGACGAAAACGAAGGTTCCGGTCGAATCGAGCACCAGCTGGCCGGGCACCGCGGGCGATCCGATCGCGCCGCCGAGACTCGGGGTTGCCGACGGTCCGGCCAGCAGGGTGCCGTCGAGTGAGCTTATCGAGTAGGTCCAGACCACGCCGGCGCCGCCGTTGAGGTCGGTGACATAGACGAAGAAATCGGTCGCGACGAGGCTTATCGGGGTTACGAGGGGCCCGCTGTTGGTTGAACCGTTGCTGGTCAGCGCGCCCGTGCTGGTGTCAATCACGTACTGGGAAATCGAGGCGCTGCTCTTGTTGGCGGCGTAAGCGTAATTGCCGCTGGTGGTGACGGCGACCGCCTGCGGCGCCGTTCCCGCCGCGATCGTGCCCAGCGAGCTCAGGTTGCCGTTGGTGCTGAGGCTATAGACGTGGATTTCATTATCGGCCGCATTCGCGGCGTAGAGGGCGGTGGTGAACAGGGTCGCGAGACCGAGCGGTCCCTTGGCGGCGCCGGCACCGATCTGCACGGGGTTCTGCAGCGCGCCCGTCGAGGTATTGAGGCTCAGCGCCGAGAGCTTCCCGGTCGCGAAATTCGAAACATAGACGGACCGTGCGATACCCGAACCGCCACCGCCGCCCGAGGAGCCCGAACTCGAACTGGCGCCGGGAAAGATCCCTTTGCCGCAGGCCACGACGGTAGCGGTGAGCACTGCGAGCAAGCCCAGTGCGACGAGTTGTAGCAGGCATCCCGCGGGCGCTGCCGCGCCGACTGCAGGTCGACCATTCCCGTTACCCATTGCTCCTCGTTTCCGCGGATCCGACCGCCGCACGCGAATCAGAATAGCGGCGATCGCTGATGCGCTGAACTCCGGCTTGACAATCCAATCGCGCGCGTGGCGTTCTTACGCGGAACCTACCGACAACTGAAGGACGGCTCAGTCGGTGCGGCAGTTGCGCCGCGTGAGGGATAATCATGGCCAAAATCGATTTTGCAAAAATTCCCAAGTTCGCCCAATTGCCGGTACGCAAAAACGCGCCGGAGGATTCAAACTGGGGCGTGTTCGGCGATGACGACGAGGTCGGGTGCGTAAATTTCCTGACCCCCGAGGGCATCGTCGAAGCCGCTCGCCTGGTGCGCAAAGGCAAGGTCTTTCGCCTCGATACGCCGCTCAACTATGCCTCGCCGCCGCTCTTTGGCCGCGAGCCGGTCGAGCATATCAAGAAAAGCTTCGAGGATTTGGGTCTGCTCGGCTATGACGACCTGCTGAACTCCTACAATACGCAGGAGGGCAGCCAGTGGGACGGTCTCGGCCATGTCGGCAATCCGACAGCCAAAGCGTTCTATAACGGCGTGACCAACGATCAGATAAAGCAGAGCAACAAGCTCGGGGTGCATAACTGGGCCGACCGCTTCGTCGGCCGCGGCGTTCTTATCGACGTCTGCCGCTATCGGGAAAAGCAGGGCCGGCCGCTGAACCCGCTCAAGACCGAGAAATACTCGCTCGATGATCTGAAGAACGCTCTCAAGGCGCAGAACACGGAGCTCAAGCCGGGTGCGATCCTGCTCGTCCGCACCGGCTGGATGGGCGCCTATCTGAAAACCACGCCCGAAGAGAAACGCGCGATGGCGCCGATCGACAAGCTGACCGCCTGCGGCGTCGATGACAGCCGCGAGATGGTTGGCTGGCTGTGGGACAATTGCGTCGCCGCGATCGGCACCGACTGTCCGGCCGTCGAGCCGTGGCCCTGGGACTTCCGCGATAACGGCGCGCTGCACTATCGCACGCTGTCGCTGCTCGGCCTGCCGCTCGGTGAGCAGTTCGTGCTCGACAAGCTCGCCGACGACTGCGCCGAAGACGGACGGTATGAATTCATGCTGGTGTCGGTGCCGCTGCACCTGACCGGCGGTATCGCCTCGCCGCCCAACGCGGTCGCGATCAAGTAGGGACGCCACGATGGATTTTGAGATCCCGGCAGAGATCACGGCCTATCTCGCGGAGCTCGACGATTTCATCGAGCGCGAGATAAAGCCGCTCGAACGCGAGAACGATAATATCCGCTTCTTCGACCATCGGCGGGAATGGGCGCGCACCGATTTCGAGCGCGGCGGCTTGCCGCGTCACGAATGGGAGGCGCTGCTGGCCGAGATGCGCCGGCGCGCCGACCGCGCCGGCCATTGGCGCTTCGCGCTGCCGCGGGAATTCGGCGGGAAGGACGGCTCGAACCTCGCGATGGCGATAATTCGCGAGCATCTCGCGGCCAAGGGCCTCGGGCTCCATAACGATCTCCAGAATGAAAGCTCGATCGTCGCAAACCTACCCATCGTCCTGATGTTCCGCGACTTCGGCACGCCCGAGCAGAAGCAGAAGTTCATCCCGGGGATCCTCGACGGTTCGATCAATATCGCTTTCGGCCTGACCGAGCCGGAGCACGGCTCGGATGCCACCTGGATGGAAACGCGCGGGGTGCGCGATGGTGACGGATGGCGGATCAGCGGGTCCAAGATCTGGAATACGGGATTGCACGTGGCGACCCACGACCTGGTGTTCGCACGCACCAGCGGGCGCGACGGCGGCGCCAAAGGCATCACCTGCTTTATCGTGCCGGTCAAGAGCGACGGCTTCAAAATCGAAGAGTTTCTCTGGACCTTCAACATGCCGACCGATCATCCGCGGATCTCGCTGAAAGACGTCTATGTGCCGGCCGATGCGATCCTCGGTGATCCTGAAGACGGGCTCGCCGTGGCCCAGCATTTCGTTCACGAGAACCGGATTCGTCAGGCGGCGTCGTCGCTCGGTGCGGCGCAATACTGCATCAATGAGGCGGTCAGGTACGCCAACGAGCGCAAGCCCTTCGGGCGCGCGCTCGCGACCAATCAGGCGATCCAATGGCCGCTGGTCGAACTGCATACCGAGGCCGAGATGGTGCGCAACCTGATCTACAAAACGGCCTGGCAGATGGATCAGATGTCGAAGCCCGAAGTCGCGATTCGGCTCTCGGACAAGGTTTCGATGTGCAACTACCGGGCGAACCGGCTGGTCTGCGAGGCCGCCGATCGCGCGATGCAGGTGCATGGCGGGATCGGCTACTCGCGGCATAAACCCTTCGAGCACATCTATCGGCATCATCGACGCTACCGCATCACCGAAGGGGCCGAGGAAATCCAAATCCGCCGCGTGGCGCAGGTCCTATTCGGGTTCGGCAGCCGCGCGCGCACGTCCGAGTAGAGGAAACACTGATGGCTGCACGACTGCCGTATCTGACCCGCAACGATCTGGCCGAGACCGACCGCGATGTGTGGGACGCGTTCGTCAAGAGTCGCGGCGCCGAGCCCGGCCATATCCATCGCACGGTCGCGCACGCGCCCAACCTGCTGCGCCGCTTCGTCGCGCTCGCCGACGAACTGCGCAACGGCACCCGGCTCGATCCGAAACTGCGCGAGCTTGCGCTGATGACGGTCGGGCGTCTGACCGGCGCGGAGTATGAATTCGTGCATCATTGGAACATCGCGCTGCGGGTCGGCGTGCGGCGCGATCAGTTGGAGCAGCTCGCCGATTATGCCGCTTCGCCGGCATTCAATGCCGAAGAGCGCGCCGTGATGCGCTATGCCGAGGAAGCGACGCGCAACGTGGCCGTCAGCGAAACCACCTTCGACGCCCTGCGCGGCTTCCTCGATCACCAGCGCATCATGGAGCTGGTGATGAATGTCGCGTTCTACAACGCCGTGGTGCGTATCCTCGTGCCCTGCGGCGTCGAGCTCGAGGCCGGCGCGACCAAGGGCTGATTGCCGCAATCGGCCGATTACCCCGAAGGGTTGATTGCTAAGCAGGGTGCTTGCGCCGAAGCGCTGACGGCCAGGAAACGTGGATTAGTCTGTTGCCAGGGCGGGTTCGTCGCCGTCGGGCGAGTTGAGATCTGCCGTTTTGCGCGCTTTGGGCTGGCGTGCGACCGAGATATGCAGGACGTGGCTGCCGAGGTCGAGCGAATGGGTCACCGTGTCCGCCGCGCCGTCCGGTCCGTTGACGGCTTTATGGATGCCGGCGGCGATCCTGGTGGCGCCCGCCGAAAGCTGCGCCGGCGACGCACCGAGCATCGCGAAGCTAAGCTCGGTGAAGACCGCGATCAGCTCATCGACGGTCAGCCGGCCGCGCGGCTTGTACCACTGTGTTACCGAGGTCAGCATCTGGATCAGCAGAAACGTCGCGATGCGCGCGTCGGGAATTTTGAACAGGCCGGCGGCGGCGCCACGCTCGATAATCGCCTGGACCTCGTCGGTGTACTGGCGTTGCAGTTGTTTGATAGCGCGATAGTTGGCCGGGGTTAGGTAGTGCAGTTCGGTCTGCAGGACGCTCGATTCCTTGCGATTCTCGATATGGTAGGCGACGTGATACGCGATGAACTCGCGCATCTGCGCGGTCGGCTCGGCGATCTCCGCAATGGTGCGCTCGAAACCGTGTAGCAGCTTCTCAGTGGTGTCCTTCATCAGCCAGAAGAGGAGCTGCTGCTTGCTCTCGATATAGTTGTAGAGCGAACCGGCCTGCATCCCGAGCTTGCTCGCCAGCAGGCGCAGATTCATCCCCTGGTAACTGCGCTCTGCCAGCAGATCAATGGCGGCGGAGTGCAGATTGCGCAGGGTTTCGAGACCTTTGGAGCCGGGCTTACGCATGATCGGACGTCGCGGGCGTCGCGGTGGACGGGCGCGGATTTTTTGTCGAAAAAGTGACCGGCGAAAAGCTTGACAGCCGCTCCCGTCCCGTCGTAGAAACTAACATACGTTCATTTATAAACGCACGTATGTTCGTTAATCAAGGGCTTTGAGGAACCAACCGCAGCAAACTCTCAGGAGGAGTTGTCGATGGCAGAATATGATCTGCTGATCAAAAACGGGATGGTTATCGACGGCACGCGCGCCCCGCGCTTCGTCGATGACATCGCTATCAAGGACGGCAAGATCGCCAAGATCGGCCGTACCCAGGCGCACGAGGCCAAGCAGGTGTTGGAAGCGGACGGACTGATTGTCGCTCCCGGCTTCATCGACCTGCACACCCATTACGACGCGCAGATTTTCTGGGATCCCTACCTGACGCTCTCGGGTTGGCACGGTATCACCTCGGTGGTCATCGGCAACTGCGGTTTCGGCTTCGCGCCGGTCAAGCCGAAGGATCGCGAGCGGGCGATGCTCACGATGGTCCGCACGGAAGCCATCCCATACAAGGCGATGGAAGCGGCGATGGCGCCGAAGTGGGATTGGGAAACCTATCCGCAGTTCATGCAGACCCTCGATCGGCTGCCGAAGGGCGTCAACCTGCTGCCCACGGTTCCGATGAACCCGGTGCTCGGCTACGTCATGGGTATCGAGGAGTCGAAGACCGGCCGTATGCCGACCGATGCCGAGCATGCCGAGATGCGGCGTATCCTGCACGAGGCGATGGATGCGGGTGCGCATGGCTGGTCGGCGCAGCGGCTAAAGCCCGATGGCCCGTCGTCAGTCCAACGCGACTTCGACGGTTCGCCGATGAACACCGACATCATGCACGACGAGACCTGCATTGAGATGGCGCGGGTCCTCGGCGAGCGCGGCGAAGGCCACATGGAGCTCACGCTGGTGAGCTGGGATCCGAAGCAGGATGCCAAGCATTTCGAGCTGCTCGCGGAAATCAGCCGCCGTCCGATGATGTACCAGGCGGTCGCCACGCAGGATCGCTATCCCCATCGTCATCGCAACACCATCAAGTGGCTCGAGCGCTGCCGTCAGAAAGGCCTGCGCATCTACGGCCAGGGCGTGACGACCGATGCCGGCCTCACGTTCACCTTCGAAGACTGGAACCTGTTCGATGACTCCGATGCGTGGCGCGAAGCCACCACCGGCACGGTTGCCGAACGTCGCGAGAAGCTGGGTGATCCGCGTCGGCGCGAAGCGCTCAAGGCGCAGATGCCGCGCGAGAGCCTTATCACCAGCTACTTTGATCAGATCGTTATCACCGAGTGCGCCAAAGCCGAGAACAAGAAGTTCGAAGGCCTGACGCTGCGCCAGGCCGCGGCCCAGAGCGGCAAGGACCCGGTTGACACGATGCTCGATCTGGCCGTGTCCGAAGACCTCAAGACCGAGTTCTTCGCGCCGGCGGTCAATCAGGACATGAGCCTGATGAAAGAGCTGATCGACAATCCGGCGATCCCGTTCGGCGTGAGCGACGGCGGTGCCCATACCAAGTTCCTGACCGCTGGCCGTTTCCCGACCGAAGGTATCGTCAAGTATTGCCGCGAGTACGGCTGGCTGACGCTCGAGGATATCCACTGGCGTCTGAGCGCGCTGCCGGCGTTTATCGCGGGCTTCAAGGATCGCGGCTTCCTGCGCGAAGGCGCGCCGGCCGATATCGTGGTCTATGACCTCGACAAGCTGGCGGTGAAGCCGATCGAAATCGCGCGCGACCTGCCCGGTGGCGAGTGGCGGCGCGTGCAGAAGGCCGACGGCTATCGCTGGATCCTCGTCAACGGCGAAGTGACCTTCCACGATGGCGAGTGCACGGGCGCGACCCCGGGTCGTCTGCTCCGTCACGGCGCCGGCGCCTGAGTCGTTAACGGCTTAGCGTTGGTCTGAAGCAGAAGCGGCCGGTGGGCATTACGCCCGCCGGCCGTTTTTTCGTGCTCGGCGCCCCATTTAAGTCGCGGCGCGCTTGCCTGGCGTCGCAGATTCTTCGTCAGAAGCGCTTTGACCGACGACGCCCGCGGCGGCGACACCGTCTTCTCTGCCCGATGAGATCGTCAGGCAGTCGAGGCGCTCGGCGGCGGACGGCGCCGCGATGCCGCTGGCGCGGCTTTCTCTAGGGGCCGCAGAAGACCAGCATCCGCGCCTCGATACTTTCGCGCGGCGGCGCGTCCGGCAAACTCGTGGTGTCCTCGAAGCCGGTATGGCCGGTGAAGCGCGCCCGTCCGTCATCCGCCGAGTCGTAGCACTTGAGCAGCAATACCTCGTCGCGCTGCATCCGCGGGAAATAGTACCACTTGTGAGCTGGATTGAACTTCAACGAATATACTTCGCCGGTGCGGTCGCGATACTTGAGATCGGTCGGGATGAAGTCTTCGAGCTTCATGCTGCGCGCGTCACAGACGGCAAGGGGAGTTTCCTCGACCGGGCCGCGAATCGGCCGCCAGACATTGATTTCCATAAACCGATGCCTGAGTAGCTCATCAGCTTCAGCGCCCATCAGATCGCGCACGCGCTGCGGTCCCGATTTGAGCGTGTAATCGTTGTGCGCGAACTTTACCGGCTCGCGCGCGCCGTTAAGTCCCGCCTTGGCCATCGGGCGGCAGCGGACATTGTGATCAAAGACCACCACGCGAGCCGCCCCGGCATGGCGTTTTACCAGTTCCGCAACTTCCGGATAGTAAACCTGTCTGACCTCTTCGGCGTCGTAGAAATTCACGACTTTGGTTTCATGACGAAGGAGGGCGAAACCTGCCGTGTCGAGCGTCAATCGGTCGGCGATGGGGCGCCCATTATAAACCGGCAGGCGATGCTTGATGACCGCGCCGGACCGCATCGGCACGCCCGGCGGCGGTTCGTAGAGATAGTTGACCGGGCGTTGCCCGGTGTATTCGAGGTAATTGATGATGCCTTCGATATGGTCGGCCGGGGTTTTCGCCTCGATATCCATCAGGTTTCCTCGCCGCAGAAATGCGCTGCGCTCCTTATACAATGCGCTCCGGACGGACGCCACGCGATAACGCGCATCTGCAGCTCTCAGTTGCCGTACAGCGAGTCGATAGCCTCGCGATAGTGTTCCTGCACCACGCGGCGGCGCAGCTTGAGCGTGGGCGTCAGTTCGCCGTTCTCCTGCGTGAAGGGATGGGGGAGCAGGCGGAAATCGACGATCGCTTCAACGTCCGAGAGGCTCCGATTAAACTCGCGCAGCCGCCGGCGAAAAAACTCGCGCACCTTGGGATTGGCCACGATCGCCTCGGGCGGAGCGCTGTCGAGCTCGAGCGCGTCGGCCTGATGCTCGCGCAGATGATCGAAGTTGGGGACGAGCAGGACGACGAGATGCTTGCGGCGATCGCCAATTACGCAGGCTTGCGCGATATAAAAATCCGCGGCCAGGCGGCTTTCGAGATTGGCGGGTGAGATATTCTTGCCGCCCGAGAGCACGATAATCTCTTTTTTGCGGTCGGTGATGGCGACGTAGCCGTCGGCGTCGATTTTGGCGATATCGCCGGTGTGCAGCCATCCGTCGGCGTCGATCGCTTCGCGGGTTTCATCGTCGCGCCGCCAATATCCGCGCATCACATTGGGGCCGCGCACCAGTAGCTCGCCGTCATCCGCGAGCTTTACCTCGACGTTGCGCAACGGCCGCCCGACCGTGCCGAAGCGCGTATGGCCTTTCAGGTTTACGGCAACGACCGGCGCTGCCTCGGTCAGTCCGTAGCCTTCGACGATCGGGACTTCGGCGGCGGCCAGGAAACGATTGATCTCGTTTGGCAGCGGCGCGCCGCCGGAAATCAGGTATCGCAGCCGCGAGCCGAACACCGCCTTTATCCGCTTGAAGACGAGCCGGCGGTAGAGCGGCATCTGCAGACGGGCGAGAAGCGGCGCCGGGCGGCCGGCGAGGCGGGCTTCGGCCACGCGACTGCCGACCGCGACTGCACGCTGAAAAATGGCCCGCTGCACCGGCGACGACGACTCGACCCGCCGCATGATACGATCATGGACGGTTTCGAGCAGGCGCGGCACGGTCAACAGCACCGTCGGCTCGACCTCGAGCAGATTGTGGGCGAGCTGGCTCAGCCCTTCCGCATAGGCGATCGTGCCGCCCGCCGTCATCACCGTGTAATAACCGGCAGTACGCTCGAAGGAGTGCGCGATCGGAAGGAACGACAACACACAATCGTTCTCATTGAGATCGAGTGCGGCCTGATTGGCCGCGCAGTTCGCCAGCAGATTGCCGTGCGACAGCATCACGCCCTTGGAGGGTCCGGTGGTGCCCGACGTATAGATGAGGGTTGCGAGATCGTCCGGCGCTCCGGGCCGTGCCGGCATCGGCGGCAGATTCCTGAGCGCGGTCAAGGCCCATACGGGAATTCCATGCAGATCCCTGGGGACGGCCTGTTCGTCCATCGCGAGGATACCCTGCACGCCTGGCAAGGGACCAAGCGCGCCCAGTTTGGCCATCAGCGCCGCGTTGCCGACCGCGACGAGCTGGGCGCCGCTGTCAGCCAGCACATGACGCATCTCGTCGCTCCCGCTGGTGGTATAAATCGGGACGACGATAGCGCCGAGACCGAGCGCCGCCTGATCAACGATGACCCATTCGGGCGAGTTTTCAGCCAGGATCGCGATCCGATCGCCCCGTCCGAGCCCGATGCGGCCCAAGCCGGTCCGCACCCGCTGAACTGCATCGTCGACGTCAGCCCACGAAAGGTTCTGCCATGCACCGTTGCGTTTTTGCCGCAGAAAGGTCCGTGCGGTGTAGCGCGACGCCTGTGCCTCGAACAGCTCCGCCAGTGTCTGTCTTTCGATTGCCATCCTGATGGTCGCTCGGTCGGCCGCTCATGATTTAGTCGAAAATGAGATTGATGGCCAAGCGCCCATGATGCTCCGGTCCCTGTCGATAAATTGTGCAGAAACTGTGCATAACCCGGTAATGCAACCAGGCTCAGCGGAGCGGTGGCGGTCCGGGCTGCGATCGTCACACGCCGACTGCAGAAAATTCGCGCGAGGCCATCGCCGCGCCGTCCCGTTTTATTTAGAATTCGGCCTGATGCGTGATGCTTCAGGTGATCATCCCGAGGGCGGTTCATCCGCGCTGCACCGCTTTGCCGTGATCTGTGCGGTGGCGACGCTCTGCCTGATTTTTGTCGGCGGTCTGGTGACCTCGACCGGTTCGGCGCTGGCCGTTCCGGATTGGCCGCTGGCCTTTGGCAAGCTTATCCCGAAGCTACAGGGGGGAGTCCGCTTCGAGTATGGCCATCGCGTGGCGGCCGGTACCGTCACACTCTTGACGGTCGCTCTGGCGATCGCCGCCTGGCGCGCGCCTGCTCGTCCGGTTGTGCGGAAGTTGGCGCTGATCGCGGTCGGACTGGTGATTTTTCAGGCGATTCTTGGCGGCGTCACGGTGCTGCTCGAACTGCCGCTCGCGATCGCGGTTGCGCATGCGGCCACGGCCCAAGCCTTCTTTTGTCTTATCGTGACGATCGCCGCGATTACCAATCCGGTTTTCGAGCGTCGATATGAGCAGGCGGGCGGCGTTGCAGCCGGGAACTCGACGGGCACGCTCGCGAAGATCACCACGGCGGTTATCTATGCGCAAATCCTGGTCGGCGCCGTGATGCGCCACCTGGGTGCCGGTCTGGCAATTCCGGATTTTCCGCTGTCCTACGGCCGCCTGATCCCGCCGCTCGACTCACCCTTCGTGATCATCAACTTCGCCCATCGCTGCGGTGCGCTGGTAGTTGCCGCGCTCGTGATTTGGACCGTGACTTCGGCGTATCGTGCGGCTGCGGGTGACAGCTTTATCCGGCGGCCCGCAGAATTGCTTCTCGCCCTGTTGCTTCTGCAGATTTCGCTCGGCGCGATCACCGTCTGGAGCGGACGCGCGGTGCTGCCGACCACGGCACACGTGGCCACCGGTGCCGCACTACTGGCGACCAGTCTGCTCCTGACCCTGCGCCAGAGCCTTGAACCCGCGGTTCGCGTCGCTGCCCGGGCCTTGCCGAAGACCGCGATGACGCGGCGCGAGGCGCGCGCTTGAACACCCGCGTCTTCGCCGCCGATGACCCCGCGCAGTTCCTGCGCGAGCGCGGGGCAGCCTACTTCGAGTTGACCAAGCCGCGCGTGGTCAGCATGGTGCTGGTGACAGCGCTCGCCGGCTTCTATCTGGGCGCGGCGGACTTCCAGAGCAGGACAGCGCTGCTGATGCTGGTCGGAGTGGCGCTCGGGGCGGGCGGCACCATGGCGCTCAATCAGGTCCTCGAGCGTGATACGGATGCGATCATGGACCGCACCTGCGGGCGTCCGGTGCCCAGCGGCCGCACCACGCCAACGGCGGCACTGGTTTTCGGCGCGGTCCTCATCGTTGCGGGCCTCGCGATTCTGTGGAGCGCGGTAAACCCGCTGTCGGCGATCGTGACGGGAACCATCGCGGTGCTTTATCTCGGCGCGTACACGCCGATGAAGCGTTATTCCTGGATCTGTCATATCATCGGCGCGGTTCCTGGCGCGCTGCCGCCGGTCGCCGGATGGGCGGCGGCGCGCGGCACGCTCGCGGCCGAACCTTTTGTCCTGTTCGGGATCATGTTCCTGTGGCAGCTCCCGCATTCGCTTTCGATCGCCACGATGTATCAGACCGAGTACGCACGCGCCGGTCTCTCGCTGCTTCCGCGCGATCGCGCCTGGGGCAATCCGGCAAGCGTCGCGATGCTGGCGGCGGCGGTTGCGCTCGCGGCCTTCGGCACCGTGCCCTTCTGGATGGGCTTCGCGGGCCGGGTCTATCTGCCGGTCTCGCTGATTCTCGGCGCGGCGATGCTGCTCTTTACGGTCCGGCTGCTGCGCGGATCAACGACCGCCCGCCAGGTGATGTTCGCGTCGCTGCTCTACCTGCCGCTGGTGCTCCTCACGATGGTACTCGACCGCATCTAGATCGGGACGGTTTCCCTCCGCCGGCGGACGTATCTAGCGTGCATCTGACGGCTGGCGTCCGCGGGCTCGGCGGCGGTCGCGGTTTTCCGCGCATCCAGCTTCAGCTAATCTGACGCCACCACAGCAGTTTTGAGGCGTCGGAGTGGAAGCAGAAGCCGCCAAAGAGCAGACCGCAGAACTGAGCCGCCATACCGCGGAGGTGATCTCGGCGGCCGAGCTCACGGCCAAGCTCGCCGAGGGACGGCCGCTGCGCATAAAGCTCGGGATGGATCCGACGGCGCCTGACCTCCATCTCGGTCATTCGATCACGCTGAAAAAGCTGCGCGATTTTCAGCAGCGCGGCCACACGGTGATTTTTCTGGTGGGCGATTTCACCGCCATGATCGGCGATCCCACCGGCCGCTCGGAGACGCGCAAGCCACTCTCGCCGGAGCAGATCCGCGAGAACGCCGCGACCTATCAGCGGCAGGTCGCCCTGATTCTCGATCCGGCAAAGACCGAAGTCCGCTTCAACAGCGAATGGATGAGTCAGGTTGACACCCGCAAACTGATCGAGATCGCGGCGAAATTGAGCGTCGCTCGGATGCTCGAGCGCGACGATTTCGAGAAGCGCCTGGCCAGCCAGGAACCGCTCTTTCTGCACGAGATCCTTTATCCGTTGATTCAGGGTTACGATTCCGTCGCGCTGCAGGCCGACGTCGAGATGGGCGGTACGGACCAGAAGTTCAACATGCTGGTCGGCCGCGAACTGCAGCGCGCCTACGGACAAGCGGCGCAGGTCGTGATGACGATGCCGCTGCTCGAAGGGCTCGACGGCGTGCGCAAGATGTCCAAGTCCTACGGCAATTACGTCGGCCTGACCGATTCGCCCGAGGAGATGTTCGGCAAGCTGATGTCGATCTCAGATCGCCTGATGCTGCGGTACTTCGAGCTGCTGACGAACACGGATGAAGCGACGATGGCGGCGGTCAAGTCCGGCGCGATTCATCCGATGGAGGCCAAGAAGCGGCTGGCCGGCGCTATCGTTGCCGAATACCACGGCGCGAACGCGGCCGGGCGCGCCCGGGAATTCTTCGAGACCAGGTTTCAGCGCCACGAAGTGCCCGCGGATATTCCGGTCTTTCGCATCGCGGACGAGATGTGGGTCTGCGAGTTGATGAAGCAGTTGCGCTTTGCGTCCTCGACCAGCGAGGCGCGCCGCCTGCTGAATCAGGGCGCGGTGCGTGTGGACGGCGAAACTATCGCCGACGTCAACTTCCGCTTCGTTCCGGGAGCGCACAAGATTCTTGAGGTCGGCCGCCGCCGCGTGGCCCGGATCGAGCGTTAAATCCTTCTTTATTGGCTGTCGGCGCGCCTTTTGTCTTGATAAGATCGTAAAGGGAGCTATCATCGGCGGTTGAGGAATTATCCGAGAAACCGCCAATCGCCCCTTCCTCCTTCCGTCAGCTTTCGAGGCATTCCGAAATGGCACGTCAGGCCGCTCATCCCACGATCATTATCCCCGGCATCCAGGGTTCGATGCTGCAGGACTATTATCCGATCGACCCGGTCACGACATGGTCGGTCATGACGGTGATTGAGAGCAAAGTGACCGCGCTCGATTTCGCCAAGCTCGCGCTTTCCGACGACGCTCAGACCGATCGCGATCCATTTGTCATGACCCGTCCTCATCAACTCCTGAGTATCGCCTATGCGACGCTCGCTAGTGGGTTGCAGGGGCGGAACCTCGTACCGGCCTACCTGTTCGCCTATGATTGGCGCTACTCGAACGTGCGCTCGGCGCAGGATCTGGTGGTTTTCGTTGACCGCCTGCGCGCCAAAACGCTCGCCAACTGGGACGGCCGGTTCGACTTCGCCTGCCATAGCATGGGCGGTTTGGTCTTCCGCCGCTTTCTCGATGAATGGAAACGCCTGAAGGGAACTGAGGCGCCGGTCGGCCGCGTCGCCTTTATCGCCACGCCGCACAAAGGATCGCTGGGCGCGGCCGAAGCCCTGATCAGCGGCGAGAGCCCAATCCTCGGCGGGCGCAAAGAGATGCGCAAGCTGGCGCGCACCTTCCCCGGCGTATACGAGCTGCTGCCGCTCTACGGGAACGGCGTCATGAAGGTGGTCAAGGGCGGTCAGGAGATTGATCTTTTCCAGGAGAAGAACTGGCAGACCAACACGGTTACTCCCGACGCCAACGCTGGCGGCTACGATATCCAGCAACGCCATTTGACCGATGCCGAGCAGGTCCTGCGCACCCTGCCGCGACCGGAAGATCACGGTATCGCGCCGCAGAACATGGTGGTGATTTACGGCGCCAAGCCGCAATCGACCCTGGTGGAAGTGCAGATCAGCAATGACCGCGATCAGACCTACGACTTCGACGGAGCGAAAAAAGGCCCCGGCCTCGGTCCGGGTGACGATGTGGTCCCGGTAGGATCAGCCAAACTCCCCGGCGTGCGCGCCATCGAAATCAAGAAGGAAGACTTGAGCTATATATGGCATCCGGTGCAGCGCGCGATGGTCGATAGCGATTTGCACGCGTTTTTGCCGGCGATGGATGAAGTACAAACCATCGTGGCGAATTTTTTTGACGGCCAGGACGGCGAAAACCTGCTGCCGCGCGATATGCGAGGTCAGGGTCGGATCACGATTGGCTGACGCGTGAGCTTCACGATTGGCCGGTGACAGGCGCGCCGTATTGCAGCACCTGGACTTTTTCCAGAGTGATCAAGCCGGAATTGACCATCCCTCTGGCCGCTTCGAGGAACTGGTCGATCTTCGCCTGCTCATCGACGATTTCGACGACCATCGGCAAGTCCTCGGAGAGGCGGAGGATTTTGGCCGAATGGAGCCGACTCGACCGCCCAAACCCCATCGGTCCGCGCAGCACGGTCGCGCCCGCCAGATGGAGTTCGCGCGCCTTCATCACCAGCGCTTCGTACAGCGGTTGACCGCCGCTACGGTCGCTTTCTCCAATAAACAGCCGCAAGAGCATGGCGTCGCGTGCGATCTGCATGGTCCTAGCCTCGTGACCCCAGTCTAAGGCCAAGTATCAGGCCGCACCAAACCGCCAGCAGGCATAGTCCCACCGATAGCGCGATATTGGCGAGCGCCCTGGTCCATTCGCCGTCGCGCAGCAGATTGAACGTCTCGAGACTGAACGTCGAGAAGGTGGTGTAGCCGCCGCAGATGCCGGTCATGAGGAAAAGCCGCGCCGGCGGCGGCAGCGTCATGCGGCCCTCCGGCAAGCTCAAGGCGGCGAAGATTCCGATAACGATGGCGCCGGTAACGTTGACGAAGAGCGTGCCGTTCGGAAACGCGGCGCCGAAGCGGTTGGCGATAACGCCGCTGAAGAAGTAGCGCGCGACGCTGCCGAGCGCGCCGCCGATCGCCACCCATAGGTAGCTCACCGAGGTGCCGGTCCTAGAACAGCGAATACCAGGGACGATCCTTCGGGTCCTGCACCTCAAAATCGATATTGAAGATGTTGAGGAGGGTGCCCTCGGCGTGCCACAGCGCGATCTTCGCGTTCTCGAGATCGATATCGGCCGAAACCTGGTTGCCCTGCGCGGTTACGAGCTCGCTCTGATATTGCAGCAGATCGTGCGTCGTCGCCATCCCGACCTTGAAGCGCACCTGCTCGTCATGGAGTGATTGCTCGGCATAGTATTCCGCCTGACGGGTTGCCTGGGCGCGGGCGATATCGGCGCGGACGTTCGCGAGCGCACTCTCGATAACCGCTACGTCCTGGGCCAGCGCCGCGCGATACTGCAGACGCGCCTGCTCATAACTGATCCGGGCCTGCGCGAGTGCCGCTTTGGCGGCAGCGTTATCGAGCGGCATCTCCATGCTCAGCACCGTGGCGTAATTGTAAAAGCGCGCGTCGAGCATGCGATTCAGCGCATCGCCGTAGATGCCGCCGAAAGGCAGCTTGTTGCCCAGCAGGGTGGTGCCGCCCGCCGTCACCGTACAGTTGCCGGTGGTCTGAGCCGCGCCCTGCAGATTGGTGCAATTGGTATGGCCCGCGGTCGCCGTCGTGCCGAACTGAAAACCGAAATTGACCTGCGGCAGAAGCTGGTTTTCGTTGAACTTCAGTTGCAGCAGCGAGGTGCGGATCGCCTCGCGCAGACCGCCCAGCGCCGGGCTGTACTCGACCATTTTTTCGAGCGCGCTTTCGATATCGTCGTGCACCAGTTCATTGGGATTCGGGCGATCGGCCGGATCGATCTCGTCGGGTATGAAGGCGCCGCTCGGATTGAGCATCACGTCCTGCCGCAGTTGGGCGCGCGCGCCCTTGAGCGCCGCCTCAGCCGCATAGACGTTGGCCGCCGCGGTGGCCGCGGCGGATTCGGCTTCCTGCACGTCAATCGGGGCGAGGGTGCCCACCTGGTAGCTGATACGGTTAACCCGCACCAGGTCGTTGTTGAAGCGCAGTGCGGACTGGGCGACTTCGAGGTTCTCGACGGCGCCGACCACGGCCCAGTAGTCATTGGCGATCCGTTGCACGAGGTCATTCAACGACGAGCCGTAATTCCATTGCGCCGAACGTTGCGCCGATTCCGCCAGATGCACGTTCAGCCGGGCGAAGTCCCAGCCGAAGTTGCGCAGCAGGGGTTGATCGAGCGAAAGCTGCATCAGCGGCGTGTACGACGGATCGACCGAGGCGAAGGTCGAGTTGGTCAACGTCCGATTGTTGTCGAAGGTGAGCGCCAGGGTGCCGTTGGTGGTGGCGAGGACCTTGTCCACGCCGAAGTTCCAGTCATAGAAGCGCTGCGTGAAGGCGTCGCTGTTGCGCACCTCGAACACCGACGTTACCGGCGAAACCTGCTTGCCGGTATCAAGCTGCGAAGTGAGATCCGGATCAAACGCCGCGTTGGCCTGCTTGACGCTTTCAAACGAAGCCAGCGGATCGAGCTGGATCACCGCGAGGCCGGGATTATTGCGCACCGCGATGTAAATCGCCTGCTTCAGCGTTATCTCGCGCGCGACGTTGTTGCGCTGGCCGACATAATCTTCTTCAATCAACGATTCCGGCGGATATTCCGTGCCGGGGGTATTCTGATGCACGAAGACTTCGGGGAGCGAAAGGATCGGGTTGGTCTCGAACTGGTCCGCGTCGGCACCGTGCACGTTGACCTTCGGCACGGGAATCGCTCCGCTCTGGCTCGGCGATGGCGGTTGCAGATTGCTGTTGTTAGCTTGAGGGATCGACTGCGCCGCGGCCGATATCGCGAGCGCCAGCGCAGACCATCCGATCACCCAAGTGATTACAGCACATTTCTGTCGCATAGGGCGGCCTCCTTCCAATCCCCTCACCAGAGAGCCCGAATCACTGCTATGCATGTATGCGAAAGCAGGAGCTGATCAAATCCGACAACGCACAACGTTTTCTATGACGTGCTTGCAACGCAGCGGTCGCGCGATTATAGCCAAAGGCTGTTGCTCGCTTCTAGCGATGACGGGCGGTACTTGAACAGGTTGATGGGAAAGGCGAGCTTGAGTCTCATTCTGCGGGCATCCATTCCGGTCGCGCTGTTCCTCGCGCTGGCCGCCGCCGCGGTGCAGGCGCAGTTGCCCACACCCAATCCGCTGGTAGCGCCGCTGCCGCCGCCGAGCGCCCCGGCGACGCTGCCCGCGCCCGTCACGACGGCGATCGCGCCGTCGCTGGCGGCGGTGCCGTCGCCGCCGCAACTTTCGCCGACCCCGGCGGTGCAGGCCTTCACGTGTAGTTGCTTCGGCTACGGCATCGGCACGCGATGGACCGGGTCAATCGCGGCGGCGAACTATTTTGCGGCGCGCCAGGCCGCGACCAGCGCGTGTCTGACCTACAATGAGCGGAAAGAACCCGCGCCGCCTACCCAGATTCAACCGTCCGGCGGCGGTTTTGCGCCGCCGCTGACGCTGCCTCAGGGGTTTGAAGCGCCGGATATCGCGGCTTCGCCCGGCCTGCCCGGCACACTGAACTTCAGCACCACCGAACAGCTCCAGGCCTGCTCGAACTGCACCTGCGGATAGCCGGCAGCAGGCCGTGTACCACGCTGCGCCGGTGTTTCACTTTTTAGTTTCCTGAGGATATAGTTCACCCGCGTCCGTCGCAGTCCGGGCATCGGCGCCGGAGCGCAATACTGCAGGCCGCGCGATGCGGCCGTATTCCAGCGTAAAACGGGAGCGTACATGGCCGATCAAGGTTGCAAGGAAGTGAAATTCAAGGTGGGTGACCACGAACTGCAGGTGGTTACCGGCGGCAGCGGCAAGACGCTGCTAGTCCTTCACGGCGAACTGGGGTTTCCCGGATGGCTCAAATGGAATCAGGCCCTTGCCGCGAAGCGTTCGCTGTGCATCCCTCTCCATCCGGGTTTCGGCAAATCGCCGATGGCCGACTGGATCATGGATATGCGCGACCTCGCCGCCTTCTACTCGCGCTTTATTCGTGAGCAGAAGCTGACGCCGGTCGACGTGATCGGCTTCTCCCTCGGGGGATGGCTGGCGGCTGAGATGGCGGCGGCCAATCCGAGCCAGTTCAACAAGATGGTTCTGGTCGGCGCCACCGGTCTCCGCCCGCCGACGGGCGAGATCGCCGACATGTTCACCGTGACAGCGCGCGCCTACCTCAACAAGAACGTCGTCGACACGCAGGGCGAGGAGTTCCGCAAGCTCTTCGGTGGCGAGCAGACGCCGGAACAGTTCGAGGCCTGGGAAGATGCGCGCGCGGAAACCGCGCGCATCGCCTGGAAACCCTACATGTACACCCAGAGCATGCCGCATCTGCTCGAGAACGTCGTTAACCTGCCGACCCTCATCGTCTGGGGCAAACGCGACGCTATCGTGCCGCTTGCCGCCGGCGAGCTCTATCATAAGAAGATCGCAGGTTCGAAGCTGGTCACTTTCGACTGTGGTCATATGCCGGAAGTCGAGAAACCCGACGATTTTATTCGCGAGGTGACGCAGTTTCTCGGCTGAAATAAAAGAGCGACCAGCGCGGCAAAGTCAGTTATTCTTAAGATAACCGACAGGAGACCTTACGATGCATATAATGTTTTTTACGGAGCGCGCCTATCATCATCTGCCCGAAGACGAGATCTTCAAGCGTCGCAGCTTCTTTGGCGTCCCCAATACCTTCCTTGATCGCGAGAAGGGCGCCGAGACCCTCAACATGTATCTCGACGAGAAGATCTACTGCGATGAGATCGGCTTCGACGGGCTGATGCTCAACGAGCATCACGGCACGCCGTTCTGCATGGGCGCGGTCATGAATGTCGAGGCGTCGGTGCTGGCCAAAGCGACCAAGCGGGCGCGGATCGTGCTGCTCGGCAATCCGACGCCGATCGTGGCCAATCCGCTGCGGCTGGCCGAAGAGCTCGCGATGATCGACATGATTTCGGGCGGGCGCCTGGTGCCGGGCTTTATCCGCGGCGCCGGCTCCGAACAGCTCTTCATGAACGCCAATCCCGCCTACAACCGGGAGTACTTCGACGAAGCCCACGATTTCATCCTCGCCGCATGGACCAAACCCGGGCCTTTCCGCTGGGAAGGCAAGCATTTCCATTATCGCTTCGTCAATCCATGGGTGCTGCCGGTCCAGAAACCCCATCCGCCGATCTGGATCCCCGGGCTCATCAGTCCGGAGACCGTCCAGTGGACGGCTGATCACAAGTATCCCTACGTGGCGCTCGCCACGATGCTGAAGCCGACGCTCGAGCTCTGGAACATGTACGGCAAAATCGCCGCCGACCAGGGCTATCAGGCTGGGCCCGAGAACTTCGGCTATCTGCAGCCGGTCTTTTGCGCCGATACCGACGAGAAGGCCGAGGAAATGGGCAAAGGTTTCATGTTCGGCGGCGGCTTCTCGCACTTCGCCAAGCCGGAATGGATGTTCCCGCCCGGCTACAACTCGAAAGCGGCGACCAAGCGTCTGGCGAGCCAGGCCGCGAATCCCAACCTGCCCGGACGGGGCTTCGATCATGACCCGGAGACCGAAGCCGAGCTGCAGCAGCTCAAGCAGCAACTCTATGGCAGCTACAGTGACTGGCAGAAGCAGCGCCAGATCATCACCGGCAAGCCCGAGACGCTGATCAAGAAACTGCGCTTCATCCTCGAAGTGCTGCGGCCCGGGATCTTCTCCTTCTGGCTCGACGGTCCCTATCCGCACAACGAGCGGCGGCGATGCGTCGAGCTGCTCGGCAAGGAGGTTCTGCCGGCGCTGAAAGAGATCGGCAAGGAACTCCAGTTGACCGATCCCTTCGAGATGAAACCCGGGACCCGCAAGCTATCCGGCAGCGGCTACGAGGCGGTCGGCAACCTGCGACTGCTCGAAACCGAAGGATAGTTCTCGCCGCGCGAATTCATCGTGAGCGGCGGATGCATCCGGATGCGTCCGCCGCTTTTTCGCATATTGGGGAAGTGATGTGAAAGCGCTGGTTATTGGTGGCACGGGGCCGACCGGTCATCTGATCGTTAACGGTCTAATTCGCCGCGGTTATACGGTCGCGATGCTCCATACGGGACGTCACGAGCTCGACGAGATCCCGCCCACGGTCGAGCATATCCATACCGATCCTTTTTCCGACAGCGCATTGCGCGACGCCCTCGGCGATCGCACTTTCGATCTCACGGTGGCCGCATACGGGCGCCTGCGCCGGATCGCCGAGATCATGGTTGGCCGCACCGGTCGGTTTATTTCAATCGGCGGCGTGCCGGCTTATCGCGGCTACATGAACGCTGCAGTCTTCGATCCTATCGGTCTTCCAGTACCGATCGCCGAAGATGCGCCGATCGTCGAAATCGAGGAGGAAGACGCCAAAGGCTGGCGCGTGGCCCAAACCGAGACGGTGGTCTTCAAGCATCATCCGACGGCCACCCATTTCCGTTACCCGTTCCTTTACGGGCCGTATCAGATCGCGCCGCGGGAATGGGCGGTCGTGCGGCGCATCCTCGATGGCCGCCGGGTAATCATCGTTCCGGAGGACGGCCTGACGCTCAATCATGCCTGCCATGTGGCGAACGCCGCGCATGCACTGTTACTTGCGGTGGATCATCCGGAGGCCGCCGCCGGCCAGATCTACAACGTCGGAGATAGCCAGGTGCTGACGCTGCGCCAGTGGATCGAGATCGTGGCGAAGGCGCTCGAGGCCGACCTGGAGCTGGTCTCGATGCCGTGGCAGTTCGCGGTTTCGGCGCGGCCGCTGATAAGTCAGCCGTGGACCTCGCATCGCGTGCTGGATCTGACCAAGCTGCGAACCCATCTGGGTTATCGCGACGTGGTCGCGCCGGCCGAGGGTCTGGCCCAGACCGCGCGATGGCTCCGCGATCATCCGCTTGAGCGGGGCGGCGCCGACGAAAAGATTCTGCAGGATCCTTTCGACTACGCGGCTGAAGACGCGCTCATCGCGGCCTGGCTAAAGGCCTGCGCCTCGATGCCCGAAGTGAAGTTCGCGCGGGAGCCGGGCTATACCGCGACCTACAGTGGTCCCGGGGGCAAGCCGCGCGCCGCGAAATGGTCGTGAACCTGCGCGAACAGCTATCGCGCGCGGCATCAGTCGGCGTTCGGGCGATAGATGCGCCGCGACACCAGATTGATTAACGACCGCGGTGCCAGACGGGTCATTTGCGCACCAAGGAAATTCAGGCCGCCCGCAATATAGACGGTGCGACCGCTCGCCGCGGCGCTGATCGCGCCGGCCACCACCTTTTCCGCCGGCACATAAACGAACTCAGGCATCAGGCTTTTCTCATTCTTCGCGACGGTTTGGAACTCGGTTTTAACCGGCCCGGGACAGAGCGCCATCACGCGGAGCCCGGTTCCCACCAGTTCCCCGGCGAGCCCTTCGGTGAAGCTCAGCACGAAGGCCTTGGTCGCCGCGTAGGTGCTCATGAAGGGAATTGCCTGAAAGGCCGCCGTCGAGGCGACATTAATGATCGTGCCGGCATGACGTTCGACCATCGCGGGCAACAACAGGCGGGTCAGCGCCACCAACGAGCTGATATTCAGATCGATCTCTTCGAGCTCACGCGCCAGGTCGAGCTTGTGAAAAAAACCGCTGGTGCCGAAACCGGCATTGTTGACGAGATAGTCGACCTGAAGCCCGAGCGTACGAAGCTGATCGCACAAGGCGTGCGGCGACTCCCGTTTCGCGAGATCAAGCTCGATGACGTCGGTGCGCGGCGCGCCGATTTGCCTCGCCCGCGCGGCCACTGCGTCGAGCCGCTCGCGCCGGCGTGCGACCAGGACCAGCGCGAAGCTCTGCCGCGCCAAAGCGTAGGCGAATTGCTCGCCCAATCCACTGGATGCTCCGGTGATCAGCGCGGTCGGCATCGGTCGTCACCTCTGGCGTGTTCAATGATACTCGAACCGATTTTTCATGCGAAATTGCCCCGATTCAGCCGGCGGAGCGATGGCTTTGCCCGGGCCCAGCGCGTCAGCGGCAAGCGGCGCGCGGCGCCGATTGAAACTTCAATGCCCGAATCTCGAGCGGCCCCGTCACGAGGCCGGGATTCCCAGCTCCTGACGAAAATGCGCGATGGTTCGGGCAAGCCCGTCCCGCAGCGCCGTCTTCGGTTCCCATCCGAGTCGAGTCCGCGCGAGCGTGATATCCGGACGCCGCCGTACCGGGTCGTCCGGGGGGGCGGGATGGTAAGCGAGGGTTGACTTGCTGCCGGTCAGTTCGAGGGTCAGCTCGGCCAGTTCGGCGATCGTGAACTCATCCGGATTACCGATATTCACCGGACCGATGAAATCCTCGGCTTCCATCATGCGTACCAGACCGTCAATGGTGTCATCGACGTAGGCAAAAGAGCGGGTCTGCGCGCCGTCGCCATAGATTGGAATCGGTTGATTGCGCAGGGCGGCGACGCAGAAGTTCGAGACCACTCGTCCGTCATTGATCGCCATCCGAGGACCATACGTGTTGAAGATGCGCACGATCCGGATCTCCACGTTATTCTGCCGATGGTAATCCATCATCAGGCATTCGGCGACGCGCTTACCTTCGTCATAACAGGAGCGCACACCGATCGGATTGACGTGTCCCCAGTAGGTCTCGCGCTGCGGATGTTCCTCGGGGTCGCCGTAAACTTCGCTGGTCGAGCTTAACAGGATGCGCGCTTTGACGCGTTTGGCGAGTCCGAGCATGTTGATGGTGCCCATCACGCTGGTCTTGATGGTCTTCACCGGATTGTACTGGTAATGAACCGGCGAAGCCGGGCAGGCGAGGTGAAAGATGCGGTCGACCTCGAGCAGGATTGGCTCGACGATATCGTGACGGATCAGTTCGAAGCGCGGATGCTCTCTCAGGTGGGCGACGTTTTCACGCTTGCCGCTGAAGAAGTTATCGAGGCAGATGACCTCGTGACCCTCACGCAGGAGCCGTTCGCAAAGATGAGAGCCCAGGAAACCGGCGCCGCCCGTCACCAACGTTCGCATCTGTCACCTCTGGCGGAATTTTAAGCGATCGGCCCGGAACGGGCGAGGCGTCAACGCCATTCAAACCAGGGCGGAATCGACGATCGCCGCGACGGCTTCGATCACGTAAGCCACGTCCGCATCGCTCATCAGCGGATAGATCGGCAGCGAGAAGCATCGGCTGAAGACGTTCTCGGCGACCGGGAACTCGCCCGCGCGATAGCCATAGCGTCGCTGGTAATAATGCATCGTATGGAGCGGGATACAGTGGACCGAGGTGCCGACGCCGCGCTTGCGGAGTTGTTCGACGAATTCGTTGCGATCGATGCGCAAGCGCTCGGGACGCAGGCGGAGCACGTAAAGGTGCCACGCATGCTCGACGTCGGGTCCGGTTCGCGGAATCTCCAGCCCTGGATTGCTGGCGAAAGCGTCGTTGTACTGAGCCGCGATCGCGCGGCGCCGCGCTGTTAATTCGCCCGACCGCCGCAACTGCGCGAGTCCGATCGCGGCGTGAACGTCCGAGAGATTGTACTTGAAACCCATGTCGTGGATTTCGTAGTACCACGAGCCGCTGGCGTCGTAGCGTTTCCACGCGTCGCGATCCATCCCGTGCAGGCTCGCGACGGCGATCTTCGCCGCCAGCGCATCGTCCGCGGTCGTGATCATACCGCCTTCGGCGCTGGTGATGTTCTTGGTCGCATAGAAGCTGAAGCAGGTCAGATCGCCGATCGTCCCGATCGCCGTCATCCCGCGACCATCCATCTGGACGCGCGCATCGAGGGCGTGCGCCGCATCTTCGATTACTTTGAGATTGTACCGGCGGGCCAGCTCCATGAGGCGCTGCATATCGCAGGGATGGCCGGCGAAGTGGACCGGCATGATGGCCCGAATACGCCCCGACTTGTCCTCCTTCAGCGCGCGTTCGACCAAATCCGGATCCAGGTTAAAGGTCGCTGGATCGATATCGACAAAGAGCGGCTCCGCGCCGACGTAGCCCATCACTTCGGCGGTCGCGGTGAAGGTGAACGGGGTAGTAATGATGCGATCGCCCGGTGTGATCCCGATCGCGAATAGGGCGAGGTGCAGCGCGCCGGTGCAATGCGCGACCGCCAGAGCGTTGCGAGCGCCGACATATGCGGCAAAATCCTTTTCGAACTGCTTGGCCTTGGGTCCGGTCGTGATCCATCCGGAGCGCAGCGCCTCGAGGACCTCGCGTTCCTCGTCGGGACCAATCGCCGGTCGATGAAAGGGAATCTGGCGCATCGATCAAGGATAGCAACCCACTCAGGGGAAAGCATGACCGCGCGGCGATTGCCGTCTGACGAAGTTTTCCCCAACGTGCTGCGCAGCGCACGTCGCAAATAGATTTACTGCGCTGTAGACCGCGTGATAAGTCATTTGTGTCTATCCGCTTCCTACAACGTCTTCCAGGGGGTACTTCCAACATGCGCCGGGTCAGTGGTCGGATCGACCGCAAGCCAATTATTGCCATCGCGATCGCCGCGGTTTACGGATGCTCGGGCGGCCCGGCGACAGCGCCGGCCTACCGCCAGGCGCCGGTCGTCATCTACCAGACCGCGCCCCAGCCGCCGCAGCCACAGACCATAAATTCGGTGTCGCATACCTACAACGAGAGCACTTCGACGGTGCACTCGACCTCGGTCTCCCACATCTACATCCAGACCAACCATCCGGTGACGCCGCCGAACGAGAACCAGCAAAATCTGGAGAATCAGCAAAATCCGGAGAATCAGCAGAATCAGCAGGTTGCGGAACCGCCACCGCCGCAGGAAGAAGCTCCGCGCACCGAGCCAGATGAATCGAGCGCACAGGTGCCGGCCGCGGAACCGTCCGAAGCTCCGCCGGAGCCGGAACCGTCCGCCGCTGAGTCTCCGGCTCCATCGGAACCTGAACCGGCGGCTGAGCCCTCGACCGACTCCGCACCGGCGGATTCTGGTAGCGATTCGGGTTCATCGGGAAGCGAATAATCTCGCGGCGGGCTCTGCGGTTCCTGAACGCGCCCCATTTTTTCGTCTGACCGACCCGCGGCCGGGCATTTATGGATCTCAACGGTTATCCGCTCCTCACGGTGCTGATCATCGCGACCCTCTCGTCGATGCTGGCTGAACTTCCGCTGCCACTTCGTGTGCCGATTGTCGTGTGGGAGATGGTGCTCGGGATGCTGGTTGGGCCGCATGTCCTCGGCTACGCGCATCCGATCGGGACTTTCACGATGTTCGGCCAGCGCGTCGGCACCTATACACTGCTGGAAGAGCGCGGCCTGTCAGCGTTGTTCTTCATGGCCGGCTTCGATCTGGATCTGGCACGGGTAAGAGGTCGTCCGCTCGAGCTGGCGATTGCCGGCTGGGGCCTTTCGGTGGTGGTGGCGCTCGCCGCGGCTGCCGTCTTGCAGGTGGTGCCATTCGTCCACGCGCCGTTGCTGATCACGCTCGCGCTGAGCACGACTGCGCTCGGTACCTTTATGCCGTCCTTGCGTGACGCCGGTCTGCTGGAAACCGACTTCGGCACGAAGTTGATGGCCGCGGGCGCGGTGGGCGAGTTCTTTCCGATCATCGCGACTTCATTGGTCCTGACGCGCGAGTTTCCGGCCTGGGAAGAGGTAGTCTTTATGCTCGGATTCGTGGCCGTCGCCGTCCTCGGAGCTACCGTGGCCCTGGGTGTCAGACCGCCCCGGCTGCTTAGCCTGCTGCGGCGCACCTTGCATTCGAGCAGCCAGTTGCCGGTGCTGCTGACCCTGGTGGCGCTGTTTTCGCTGGCCGTTCTGTCGCAGAAGATTGGTTTGGAATCGGTGCTGGGCGCTTTCTCGGCAGGGATGATCCTGCGCCTGGCCTCCGACGGCGAGCAGGGCGAAGTCTTCCGCGAAAAGATTGACGCCATCTGCTTCGGTTTTCTCGTGCCGTTCTTCTTCGTCGTCAGCGGAATGAAACTCGATGTGAATCCGTTCTTCCATAGCGTGCGCACGATGCTGCTCATCCCGACCTTTCTGGTCCTCTACCTGATCGTGCGCGGCCTGCCGGTCCTGCTGTATCGCGATCAGTTGGCGCCCAATGAACGTCTGCCGTTCGCGCTCTACAGCGCCACAGCTTTGCCCCTGGTTCTGGCGATTACCAATATCGGTGTCACGCGTGCGGGCATGAGCGTCGAAATCGCAACGGCGATGGTCGGTGCCGCCATCCTGTCGGTCTTATTGTTTCCGGCGCTCGCGCAGCTTCTTCTGAAAGCATCCGCGCGCCCGCCCGATAACGTCGCGATTCCGGTCGCTCGCCCCGGTTGATCCCTGACCGCACCGGCTGGACTCATTTGCAAAAGGGGGGCGGCTCGCATATTTCTGACGCGGCCGCGCTGCTCGTCGCGCGCAGGAGGGGGCACGAAGGCATGCTTACGGTTCACCATCTGGGGATTTCGCAATCCGAGCGCATCGTCTGGCTCTGCGAGGAGCTGGAAATCGCGTACCGGCTGATTCGTTACGAGCGCGATCCGGTGACGCGCCTCGCACCGCCCGACTACAAGGCGTTACATCCCTTCGGCACCGCTCCGGTGATCACTGACGGCGACCTGGTACTGGGCGAATCCGGTGCGATTATCGAATATATCATTGCCAGGTACGGCGGCGGCCACCTCGCCGTCAAGCCGGACAGTCCGGACTTTCCCCACTATCTCTACTGGTTCCATTTCGCGAATGGCTCCCTGATGCCGGCCGGGATGGCGGAACTGATAATCAACGTGCTGGGCGTCCCGGCGGAGGGGCCGATTGTGGAGACGCTCCGCGCGCGCGGTAATCGCGCCTTCGAAATGATCGAGAAACGTCTTGGTACGGCGGACTATTTTGCCGGCAAGGCGTTCTCGGCCGCCGATATTATCATGCTCTTTCCGCTGACGACGATGCGCGCCTTCGTGCCTCGCGATCTCTCGCCGTACCCGAATATCCGCGCCTACCTGAAGCGGATCGGCGAGCGGCCGGCCTACCAGAGGGCGATGAAAAAGGGCGATCCGGGCTTTACGCCGCTCCTTGCGTGATAAGGGCGTCAGCACCCCGTCCGTGTCGAAGTGAGTTGTTATGAAACTTGCGCTCTATCTGCCGAACTTTCGCGACAAGGTCACGGTCAGCGAGCTGGTCGATCTGGCTCGAGTGGCCGAGGAACTCGAATTCGATTCGATCTGGACGCTGGATCGGATCGTCGTGCCCGAAGCCTCGGATCGCGGTGAGTTGATCAAGCCGTTCGGCTTCATGAAGGAGTTTCCTCGCGCGCTGCCGGTGATTGCGCGCGGCGAATTTCTGCATGGACTGCCGCTGATCCCTTATCTGGCGGCGATCACGCGGCGGATTCGGCTCGGCGTCAGCATCATCGACACGCCCTATCGAGCGCCGGGCGTGATGGCGGCCGAGATCGCCACCTGGGACCATCTCGCCGGCGGACGCATCAACGTCGGCGTCGGGTCGGGATGGATGCCGGAGGAATTCGACGCCGCCAGCGCCACCCATATTTACGAAAAACGCAATCGACACGTGATCGAGACGATCGAGATCATGCAGGGGGTCTGGACGCAGGATCTGTTTGAATATCACGGTGAGTTCGCCTCGTTCCCCAAATGCGGGTTTGGTGTAAAGCCGGTCCAGAAGCCTCATCCGCCGATCTTCTTCGGAGGGTTGGGGGTGCCCAAAATCGCCGCGAGACGGGTCGCCAAATACGGCCTCGCCGGCTGGATCGGGATCCAGGATACGCCCGATGACATCGCGAGATGGCGCGCCGCTATCAAGGAGGAACTTGAGCGGGTCGGTAGTTCAGTAGCCGTCGAGGAGCTCGAAATCTCGAGTATGCTGTTCTTCGATATCACGCGTGAAAAAACCGATCAGACTCCCAGGGGCAAACTGACGCCCTCGATGACCGGCACGCCGCAGCAATTGATCGATAACCTCAGGCGCTATCGCGACGCCGGCCTGACGCTGCCGCTGCTGTGGCCGCCCTTCAGAGGCGTGCCGACCGCCAAGACAATTGTCGACCTGCGAAGGCTCAAAGAGGAGATAATCCCGAAGGCGTTTCAGTGATCGCGCGGACGGGACGGCACCGCGGTCGAGCGACGGGCGCGACCGCTCAATAAGGATCCCGCGACGCGCTATTCGATACCGTGGTCCGTCGATACTGAATCGTGCGGCGCGGTCGAAGAATCGGTGGGCGAGATCGCGCCGCCACTGTCCGGATCGGTCGTCGCATCCGGATCGCTCACTGCCGTACCCGCCGGACTCTCGTCAGAAGGCGCGGAGAGCTCGCCGGAATCAGGCGACTTGCTGACCGCCATCGGCAGTGGTGGCGCATCGCCGCCCCCCGTTCCGGTGGCCATCGCCGGGATCGGCGGCGCCGAAGGCGCTTCGGGTGCTGACGGCGGCGGTAACGGCGCCATCCCGGCGGACTCGACCCCCGCGCTGGGGTCGGGTCCGGTCATCACATAGGTCGGAACGCCGCTGCGGGCTTCGACCGCCTGTTGCAGCTTTTGCAGATCCACATCGCCTTGTAGATTGAGCTGCTGAACCATCTGCAGGGCATGGTTCCACAGTCCCGGAAACACGCCGTAGATGTCGTCATGAACTTCGACGTAGAGCGCATCACCGCGCCAGCCGAATTTGACCGGCTGATAAACAAAGCGGCCAGGCGTGCCGACCGGAGTCTTCATGAACAGCGCCTTGATATCCTCGGGGTACAGCCGGATACATCCGTGGCTCACGTTCATGCCAACACCCCACGGGACGTCGGTGCCGTGGATACCATACTCGGGGAGACTCAGGACGAGCTTATAGTGCCCCAGCGGATTGTCATCCTCGCCGCCCGGGATGACGTGTTCGGCGTAGCCGTCACGCTCCAGATGCTCCTCATAGATATCCTCGGGCACGACCCAGGTCGGATTCACCAGCTTGCCCGTCACCGTCCAGCCGCTGATCGGGGTCTTCCAGTCATAACGGCCGAGTCCCACCGGAAACGTATAAACGACGTGCGGCGAGGGGCCGCGGTAGGAGGTCTTAACCAGCTTGCCACCCGCACGATGATGCCCGGCCACGGGTGACGGATAGTAGTAGTAGATGCGCATCTCGGGGATGTTCATCACGATACCGACGCGTGGTCCTGCCGGCAGGATATGTTCCGTTGGCAGTATTATCTGTCGGCCGACCGGCGGGGCCCACCAGTCCATGTGGCCGTTGGCGTCGGAGATTTCCTTTCCGGAGAGGCCGTACCAGCGACCGATATCCAGCAGGGTGTCGCCCTTCTCGACCGTATAGGTGGTGAGCGATCCGATGATCGCGTTGCGACCGGGAGGCAGCGGGTAATCCACCAGCGGACGATTTTCAAAAGCCGTCTCGCTCCAGGTTCTGGCCGGCGCCGCGCTGACCAGGCATAGCAGCGCGAGGGCGACGCAGCCGGCGATCCAGCCCTGTAACCGTGTAATTTTCATTTTTGTCCCCGGGCGCAATACCGGCAGAGCCTCAGCGGCAGCCGCTCAATCCGACTCGTAAGATCTTAAGGGATGGGCATCTAGCCGGCAATGGGCTTCAGATTGGCGAACTTCAGCACGAGCAGCTTGATACCGCCGCGTTCGAAGGCAACCCAGACCTTGGCCGCGTCCCCGCGTCCCTCGCGACGCCGTACGACGCCGTTGCCGAAGGTCGGATGGTGGACGCGCGCACCGATCGCGCAAGTGAGCTCAGTCGCGCCGTCGTTGTCCGGCAATTGCGAATCGCTGTAGTCGACATAGGGCTCGCGCGAAGGGGGGCGGATGAATTGACGCGATTGATTCTCCGGCTCGAGGCGACGAAGCAGCGCGGAATCGATCTCGCGCAGGAAGCGCGAGGGCTGGGCGTCCTGGCGGGTGCCGTAAAGCTCGCGCGAAAGCGCGTTCGAAAGGTAGAGCAGGCGTTGCGCGCGCGTCATCCCGACGTAACAAAGCCGCCGTTCCTCTTCGATTTCAGCGCGATCGTCCTGCGCTCGCGCATTAGGAAAAAGGCCCTCCTCCATCCCGGTGATGAAGACCACCGGATACTCAAGGCCTTTGGAGGTGTGCAGCGTCATGAGGGCGACCCTGCCGCCGGTGGCGTCCAGTTGATCGCTGTCGCTGACCAGCGCGATGCCTTCGAGAAAGACGGCGAGCGAACCCGCGGCGTTCTCCTTGTCGAAAGCATCGGCGGCAGTGAGCAGCTCGGCGACGTTCTGCAGGCGCGCTTCGCCGTCGGCGAGACCGCTCAGGTATGCCTCGAAACCGGTCCGCGCGATGATCTCCTCGAGGACCGCGCGCACCGTCATCGCGGGTAGCCGCCGCATCAGTTCGCGCATCCATGAATACAGCAGAGCGGCGGGTTTGGCCGCGCGCAGCGCGATACGCGGCTCGGCTTCGAGGCGGCCGAGCGCTTCGAACAATGAAATCCGCTCGCGTTCCGCCACTTCGGCGGTCACCTCGACAGTCCGCGCGCCGATCCCGCGCGGCGGGGTTCCGACCATGCGCTCGACGCTCAGGCTGTCATTCGGGTTGGCGAGCACGCGCAGGTAGGCGAGCAGATCGCGCACCTCGCGATGGTCATAAAAGCGCAGGCCGCCGACGATCGTGTAAGGGACGCGGCGGCGCACCAGCGCCTCCTCGAGCACGCGCGACTGCGCGTTGACGCGATAGAAAACGACGATGTCGGCGGGTCGGAGTCCGTTGCCGGTCAGTCGCGCGATCTCACGCGCGACGTAGTCGGCTTCGTCGCGTTCCGTCAACCCGGTGTAGTACGTGATCATCTCGCCGTCCGGGTTTTCGGTCCATAAGCGCTTCGCCTTGCGCTCGCGATTATGCTCGATCACGGCGCCGGCGGCGGCGAGGATGGTCTTCGTCGAGCGATAATTCTGTTCGAGCTTGATAATGCGGGCGTGCGGATAGTCCTGCTCGAAATCAAGGATATTGCGGATGTCCGCCCCCCGCCAGCGGTAGATCGATTGATCCTCATCGCCGACGACGCACAGATTGCCGCTTTCGTGACTCAACTGCCGCACGATCAGATACTGCAGATGGTTGGTATCCTGATATTCGTCCACCAGCAGATGGGCCGCCCGCCGGCGCCATCGGGCGAGCGCTTCGGGCTGAGTGGCGAACAGTCGATAGGTCTGCAGCAGCAGGTCACCGAAATCCATCGCGTTCATGTCGCGCAGCCGCGCCTGGTAGAGTCGATAGAGTTCGGCGATGGCGCGCTCGCGAGAGTTCGTCGCACCTTCGAGAAGTTGTTCAGGCAGCAGGGCTTCGTTCTTCGCCTGGTCGATCCGCGCGCGGACGATTTCGGCGGTCGGCGTATCGGCCATCCGCGCATCTTCGAGGACCCGGCGGATCAGCGCGAGCGTGTCGCTATCGTCGATAATCGAGAAGCTGCGATCGTAACCGATCAGGTCGGCGTCCTGACGCAGAATGCGCGCGCATGCTGAATGGAAGGTACTGACCCACGGGAAGGCGCCGCTCTCGCCGAGCAGCGCCGCCACCCGTTCGCGCATCTCGCGCGCCGCCTTGTTGGTGAAGGTTACGGCGAGCGTTTGATCGGGGCGCGCCGCGCCCGAGGCGATCATGTGGGCGATGCGATAGGTGATAACGCGGGTCTTGCCGGAACCCGCGCCGGCAAGAATCAGGATCGGACCGGGCGGCGCGAGAACCGCCTCGCGCTGCGGCGGATTCAGAACGTCGAGAGTAAGCAAGGACATTTTTCCGGATACTGCGAATCAAAAATCGAGTTGACGGCGGCGGATTTCAAGATAGCCGTATGACGAGTCGGCGGAAACAGCTAACGTGCTGGATGTCCACAAGTTAAGGCGATGGCGCGCTACCAGCCTCACGATAAATTCTTCCATCGCGCGCGGGCGCGCGGTCTGCCGTCACGCGCCGCGTTCAAGCTCGAAGAGCTGCTGGCGCGCTATAGACTTCTGCCGCCCGACGCCCGCGTCGTCGATCTCGGATGCGCGCCCGGCGGATGGCTGGCGGTACTGCACGCGGCGCTCGACGGGCGCGGCCGAATCGTCGGCGTCGATCGCGTATCCTGCGCCGCACCCGGTCCGCACGTCATCATTATCGCGGGTGACCTGCGCGCAGGTGAAGTGCAGGCAGCGGTGATGGACGCGCTCGGCGACCGCGCCGATCTCATCACGAGCGATCTTGCGCCGAAACTGAGCGGAATCCGCGAGCGCGATCAGGCGCAGAGTCGGGAACTGATCGAGGCGTCGCTGGCGCTCGCCGCGAGGGCTTTGCGACCTGGCGGCGCGATGCTGGCGAAGGTCTTCATGGGCGCCGAGTTCCCGGAGGTGCGCCGCCTGTTCGCCGTCCACTTCAGCCGCATCGATGTCGTCCGCACCCGCGCCAGCCGGCCGGGGTCGGCGGAGCTCTATCTCATCGCGCGGGGCTTTCGCGGCGCCGGTCCGGAGGTTGCCGCCGCTTCGCCATCCGCGGCGATGGCGACCAGGAGTCAGCGCGATGACTGACCTGTTATCCGCCCGCTATCAGATGGGGATGTCGCTCGGCTTCCACATCATTTTTTCATGTGTGGGCATCGCCATGCCGCTGCTGATGGTGATCGCCGAGATTCTGCATCAGCGCACCGGCGAGGCAATCTATCTGACGTTGGCGCGGCGCTGGGCGGTCGGCTCCGCTATCATGTTCGCGGTCGGCGCCGTCTCCGGCACCGTTCTTTCCTTCGAGCTCGGACTGTTGTGGCCGCACTTCATGCGCTGGGCCGGCGCGATTATCGGCATGCCCTTTTCGCTCGAGGGTTTTGCGTTCTTTACCGAGGCGACCTTCCTCGGCATCTACCTCTATGGCTGGGACAGGGTGTCGCCGCGGATGCACATCGCTGCGGGCGTGATCGTCGCGCTCAGCGGGATGGCCTCGGGAATCTTCGTCGTGATGGCGAATGCGTGGATGAATTCGCCGGTGGGCTTTCGCCTGGAACACGGGCGCCCGGTGGATATCAACCCGATTGCGACCCTGCACAATCCGTCGGCGCTGGCCGAAGTGCTGCACATGACAATCGCGGCGTACGTGGCGACCGGTTTTGCGGTGGCGGGGATCCATGCCGCGATGCTGCTGCGCGAGCGCGATAATCGCTTCCACCGGATGGGACTTGCGATCGCGCTCGCTGTCGGTGGAATCTTTGCCCTGGTACAGCCCGTGGCCGGCGATTACGCGGCGCGCAGCGTCGCGCGTCTGCAACCGATCAAGAACGCGGCGTTTGAAGGCCTGTTCAAGACCCAGGCGTACGCGCCGCTCGCGATCGGGGGGATTCCCGACGCGGGCGCTCGCGAGCTGCGCGCGGCGATCGAACTGCCTGGTCTGTTGAGCTTCCTCGATAATCACGACTTCAGTTCCGTCGTCATCGGGCTCGACGCCTATCCGGAGAGTGAATGGCCGCCATTGACGCCCGTGCACGTCGCATTCCAAATCATGGTCGCGATCGCGGGTATTCTCGCCCTTCTGCCGCTCTGGGCCGGTTATCTCCGGTGGCGCACCGGGTCGATTTATCACAGCGTCTGGCTGTTGTATGCGCTGATCGGTGCGGCGCCTTTGGGTTTCGTCGCGGTCGAAGCGGGATGGGTCGTGACCGAAGTCGGGCGTCAGCCGTGGATAATCTATCGCGTGATGCGGACTGCGGATGCGGTGACGCCGATGCCCGGACTGGTCGCCTGGTTTTCGGTCTTTTCGATCATCTATGCCTTTCTCGCGGTGACGGTCGCCTACATGCTGTGGCGGCAGGTGATGCAGAGTCCGAGCGCGGCAGAACTAGCGGCCGCTCAAGCGACGGTCTAGTCGCATGATCTACCTGTACATCGTGGCGGCGGCGCTGCTCGGCTCGCTGACGATCTACGCGCTCACCGGTGGCGCCGACTATGGCGGCGGAGTCCTGACGCTGACCGCGTTTGGCCCGCGCGCGGACCGGCAGCGTGAGGTGATCGATCACGCCATCGGACCCATCTGGGAGTCCGACCACGTCTGGCTGATCCTGGTCGTGGTTATCCTCTTTTACGGCTTTCCCCCGGTCTACACCACGATCATGACCTCGTTGTTCCTGCCGGTGATTCTGATGCTGGTCGGGATCGTCCTGCGCGGCGCGGCCTTCAGTTTTCGCAGTTATGGGAGCGTCGGCCGGGCGCATCGCGCATGGGGCCGGGTCTTTGCCGTCGCCAGCCTCATCACGCCCTTTTTCATGGGCGTGACGATCGGCGCCGTAGCTTCGGGCCGGGTGCCGGAGAATCCAGAGGTGGTCGGCGACTTTCTGATCTCGTGGGCGACGCCCTTTGGCCTTTCGGTGGGCCTCTTCGCCGTGCTGCTCTTCGCCTTCCTTGCCGCGACCTATGCGACGCTCGAAGACGGCGAGACGGCGGTGATCAACGATTTTCGTCTGCGCGCAATCATCTTCGGAATCGCCGAGGCAATCGTGGCCGGTGAAGTGCTGTGGCTGTCGCGCAGCGGGGCGCCGCGCATCTGGATTAACCTGACCACGCGCGCCTGGACGTGGCCCTTGATTTGGCTGGCAAGCGGATCGGCCCTGGCGGCGCTCTGGGGCCTGGCGACCCGCCGTTTACGGTTGGCGCGGGTGTTCGCCGCCGCCGAAGTCTTGTGGATTATCTGGGGCTGGGCCTTTGCCCAATTTCCAGTGATGGTCGAGCCGGATCTGACCATCTACAATGCCTCTTCGCCGCCGGTCACGCTGCGTCTGCTGGCGATCGCGCTTAGCGGCGGCGCGGTTATCCTGCTGCCCTCGATGGGCTACCTGATGTATATCTTCAAGCTGCATGCCCGTCGGCTCGCTTTTCCAACACATGTCGAAGCGAGCGGCTCTGACCCGCCGACCGACTGAAGCGCAAAGCTGACGCCGCCGGCGGAAATCGGTTACTGCCGGACGAGTAAGCTGCGGATAAAGCGCGGATCGATCGGGGCTTCGGGATCGAGTTCGGCGAATTCCTCCTCGAACATCTTGAGACAGGACTCGATGAAGGGCGTTGCGCGCTTGAGAATGGCGGGGTCAACCTGCTGCGCGAGACGCTCGCGGAGCGCCTCGGCAAAATCGTCGCGGAGGCGCGCCGGACGGCCCGGCGTCATCATTAGCTGGCGCGCGGCGGTCAGGCTCGAAGCGTCGAGCGGGGTGAAGCGGATCGCGCCGCCATGGAGCGCGTTGCCGGCGAAAGCCGTCAACAGGATCTGGCTCAGCTTGATCTCGTGTCCGGCGATACTGGCGCGAAAAGCCGCCGCGGCGATATCGAGGCCGAGCAGAGCAACAAAAAGATCGCGCACGGCGTCGAGCTGATCCAGCATCGCATAGCACAGGTGGAGGTCGCGCATCGTGCGGAAGCCGCGGGTCTCACTGTCGCGCGGGCTCTCGAGACCGCTAAAAAAACGCGGCTGCCGCTGGAGCATCGCAGCCAGCGTCTCGCGATACGGCGAATCGAGATAGGGAACCTCGCGCGGCCGCGTGCGCCCGAGCCCCATCCGCGCCATCACCTGTTCGGCGCGCGTGCGCAGGTCGATCGTGAGGCTGACCCCGAGCCGGAACAGCAGTTGCAGATGAGTTGCGCGCAGATGCTCGATCGCGGTTTCGAGCTCTCCGCCCGCCAGATGCTCCAGCGCGAGATTAAGATAATCGTGAGTCATCCCGACGGCCTCGCGCACGGCGTCGGGATCGCCGAAATCGATACCCTTGGCGACCAGCACCTGGTTGGTCACCAGCGCCATCTCGCTGCGCACCTGCCGCGCGCCTTGCGCGGCGAAGCCCGCCGTCAGGGCGAGGTTGAACAGCGAGTTGTCGGTCTCCGGGGCCAGCGGAGCGAGGTCCGGCGGAAGCGCGGCCCCGTTGGGCTCATCATAGTCGCGCAGCGGCGGCGTGTACTGTTCGCGCAGCTTCAGAAACTGTGCCGGCTCCAGGTAGGCGAAGACCGCCTGCGCTTCGTAAAAATCCGGAAAACCGTGATCGGCGAGCCGCGCGCAACGGAACTGGTAGGCCTGCTCTTCGAGTTCCGCTTCGACGCCCCAATAGATTTCCTCCATGAGGGCGGTGAAATAGTTGAAATCACGCTCGAACGCCTCTTCGAGGAACTCGAGCAGGTAGGGCTGAATCGAATCGCGCCGGGTGAATTCGATCAGGTAGTGATCGCCAAACTGGATGAAACGATCCGACGGCGCGTCGGTGTTTTCCTGCGGTTCATCGATGCGATGCACCTTGATGTGCTGGCGCAGGAGCAGGGAGACCAGCTCGAGGTCGGCGCTCATGAGGCCGTCCGTGACGCGCTCGCGACCGCCTTCGGCCATCGCCTCGATCCACTCGCGCATGCGGTACAGGTTCGGACGGTCCTTGTCCCAGCAGTCGAGATCGAATAACCATCGGACCTGTTCCGGGATGGCCAGGCTCAGCAGATCGCCGGCGTCGGCGACCCCGATTTCCTTGAGCGTGTAAAAAAGCGTTTCGGGACTGAAGGATTGAACCAGTCGCGCCGCTTCGGGCGCCGCGAGAATCAGGTCGCGCTTCTGCCGCGCCGGCAGCCCGTAGAGAAACTCGAGCTTTTCCTGGAACGGCAGATTGAGAAAGTCGCGGTTCGCGTCGCCCATACATCTGTTAACGTTGCAGCGTCGATCGGCAAAATAGCCACAGGGCCGCAGGACAATCAAGGTGATATGCGTCGCCGGCGTTAACGAATGATCATAGCGACATGGAGATTCGCTTGAGTCAGGCAGGCAGCGCGCGACGCCGGCTCAAAGTGGCGCTGGCGATTGGTGGTTCCGATCCCGGCGGCGGCGCCGGGATCCAGGCCGATCTCAAGACCTTTGCCGCCTGCGGCGTGTACGGCTATTCGGCGCTGACGGCGGTTATCGCGCAGAACAGCAGCCGCGTTAACGAGGTCGCACCGGTCGACGCCCGCCTGCTGCGCAGTCAGCTCGCGCTGCTGGTCGAGGAATATCCGCCCGACGCGGTTAAAATCGGCGCGCTCGCCACGGCCGCAAATGTGCGGGCGGTCGCCCGCGCCATCGCGGAGCTCAAGCTGCCGAATCCGGTGATCGATCCGGTGATGGTCTCGACCAGCGGCGTCGCCCTTCTCGACAAGGCCGGCGCAGCAGAGCTGATAAGCGAACTGCTGCCGCGGGCGGCGCTCGTGACACCGAATCTGCCCGAGGCGGAGGCGCTCGGCGGTATGGCGATCGCGAGCGCGGCGGCGATGCGCGCGGCGGCCCGCGCGATCCGCCGGCTGGGGCCGCGCGCCGTGCTAATCAAAGGCGGCCATCCGCTGCGACGGGCGGATGGCCGCGGGAACGATCGTATCGTGGATCTTCTGTTTGACGGCCGCCGCTTTGTCGAATTTTCCGGCGCGCGCATCGGCGCGGGAGCACACGGGACGGGCTGCGCTTTTGCCGCGGCGATCACCGCCTTTATGGCGCGTGGGTTCGATCTGGAGGACGCTATCCGCCGGGCGCGCCGCTTTATGAACTCGGCGTTGCGCGAAAGCTTCACGCTAGGTGGGGGGCGCCCGCTGCTCGACCATTTTGCCGGATGGCCACGGCAGGCTCAGCGCTCCAGCAGCTCGCGCAGGCCGGCCGCGAGATTGTGACTCGGTTCGGCGCCGGCACCGAGCTTGATCAGGGCGTAGCGCTCGTCGCTGTCGAGGCGCGCCCACTCGCGTTCACCCAGAGTGATACCGACGTCGCGTGCGCGCTCGACCAGCAGCGCAGGCGGATGGGCGGGCGGGTCGGCGGCGGCGCGGACCTCGTCCGGCAGCTCTTTCGGCGTCGCCCCGCCGCAGCGATCCTTCACGGCCTCGCGGATAAAGAGGCGGAGCGCGTCGATCTCCTCGTCGTCATTGATCGGCAGGTGGCAGATGGCGAGTCGTTCGCCGCGGCCGAGCTGCTGCCATTGTTCGAGACTGAGCTTGACGCCGACCCGATCGAGTTTGCGCCGCACGGCCATCGGCACACAACTGAGGGTCTGATGGACCTCGTCCTCGAATTTGAAGCGTCGGATCATGCGCTCACCTCGATCGCCGCTGAGCGATCGTGTGAATTCTAGCACCTGCGGCGCGGCTATCGAGTGGCGCGACGCTGTTCGCCCGCGTCGCCTTCTGCGATCGCGAAAGACAACAAGGCGCGGCCGCCAACGGCCGCGCCTTGCCGGTTAAGGGCGGGGTTTCCCGTCAGAATCCGGGCAGGGTCTGCGTGCCTTCCAATCGCACCGCTTTGAGCGCGTTCGGATTTAGTCCGAGCGCCTTGAGAATCGTTGGCGCCACCTGCGAGGTTGTGACCGAGGCGGTGTACGACTTGCGGCTGTAGCCGGGATTCGACACCAGCATGATCACGTTGGTGTCATCGTGGGAGAAGCCGCCGTGCTCCGCGAGCTTCTTCTTGCTGCCGGTATAGACCACGCCGAAGTTCGGGGTCACGATGATATCCGGAGTGCGCGGATCGCTGGGCGGCACTCCCGGCGTGCCGTAGACCGGCGAGATGGCATTACCCCAGAGAATCTCGCCGATTCCGGCGGCGGTCAGGTTCGCGGGCGTGTCGAGGATGCCCACCGCCGAGGTGACGCTGGCGCCCGGCGCGAGCCAGAGCAGCGAGACGTCGTCTTCGGTGGGGCCGATCTGATTCAGTTCCGAATCGGGCAGGTAGCTGCTGCCGAGGAGGGCCGAGGGCGGGGTGCCGTTGTTGAGCGGGCTATGGCCCGGGATCGGGAAATACTTCAACGGATCGATCGGCGACTGGCCGTGTTTGGCCGTGATCACGATGAGCGTCGAGTCCAGCAAGCCCTGCTTTTTGAGCTCGGCAACCATCTTGCCGATCATCGTGTCGACGTAGGTTATCTCCTGATAGAGCGACGGACTCGGCGTTCCGAGCGAATCGAGATAACCGCCGGTGATACTGTAACCGGGCGGCACCGAGGTTGAATCCTGGTAGATCAACTTCTGGCCCACGCTGACGGCCTGGAAGTTCATCCCGAAGATGGTCGGCACCGGGGCGGCAGCGCTGCCATCGTGGGTCTTGCCGTCGATTTCGTTGATGATGCCCTGGACCTTAAGGCTGTCGTAGCACTGGATATTCTGGAAACTGCCGGTGTAATCGTCGCCCGCGGCGACCGCCGCCTGATCCGGCAACGGACTGCAGTTCATCACGGTCATATTCGGCAATGGAATGAAATTAGCCGAGTTCGAATTGATCTCGGGCGCGTAGAAATCGTTGACCGTCGCGCCGGTACCAGGACCGGCCACCGCGATATAAGCCGGATGCTTGTCTTCCCAGGCCGTGTAACCGCCGGCCGCCGAGATCACACCGAAGATCGTGTTGACGCGGACGAAGTTGTACGGCCATACCGGATTGCAATTGTTGAAGGGGTCGCGCACCAGCCTGGTCGAGTCAATCGAGTTGACACCGCCCTCACCGCTCGGCGCGCCGCCGTTCAGTTGGCTCTGGTCAATATCGATCCCTTCTTCATACTCGGTGCTCGTGCCGTTGTTCTGATTCGGCGTGCAGGTGCCCCCGAGCAGACCGTTGCCGGTGGTATTCTGCGGCGGCGCCAGCACTCGATCATAGGCGACGTCATAATAAATGCCGGTCGTCTTCGGCGACCCTCCCGTCACCAGCGCCATCAGCCCGGGGAAAGAATCCGAGGGTTTGGAGGTCGAGGTGTTGATATAGTTGTAGCCGTTGTTGGCGAGCGCGTTCAGGTTGGGACAGTACGGCAAACCTCCATTTACGCCGCTCAGACCGCGTGAACAATTGATAAAATCCAGCGCGTGCATGCCGTCAACGCTGATCAAAAGGACGTGGTTGACGTTCGTGCTCGCCGCCTGGACTCCGGCGGCCGGCATCAGTGCCCCACCCAGCATCGCGGCGGTTGCCGCGATTAACGTTTTGATCGGAATTTTCAACGACGTGATCCTCCCTTGAGCCCGATTGAAACGGGCCAAGGCGGGATTAGACCGTTATTGCCGTTCGTCCGATAAAGAGCGTGTTACGGCACCTTTAATTGAATCGATTGCCAAGGCTCCGCCCTTCATCTCGCGACCCGCGCCGCCGTCTCTTGACCATCCGCATTCAATCGGCGACGCTTTTTACCAGGAGACGGGACGAAATCCGGCGCCGCAGCGCCGTTTCGGCCGGCCGATTACGTTGCCAAGCGCTGAGGACTGGAACCGCGATATCGTCGAAAAAATCGCCCTGGAATCAAAGGATGAGCCGGGCGCTTTGATGGTAATCCTGCGTCGTGTGCAGGACGCGCTCGGTTGGGTGCCGCGCGGCGCGGTGCCGGTTATCGCCGATATCGTGAATCTTTCGCGTGCCGAAGTGCACGGCGTGGTCAGCTTTTATCATGATTTTCGACCCGAGCCGCCGGGCCGGACCGTGGTGCGACTCTGCCGCGCCGAGTCCTGCCAGGCCGCGGGTGGTGAGGCGCTGGCCGATCATGTGCAGAATCGACTGGGCCTCAAGTTCGGGCAGACCACCCGCGACGGCAGCTTCACCCTCGAAGCGGTTTATTGTCTCGGCAACTGCGCGTGTTCGCCGGCTGCGGTCATCGGCGATGAATTGATCGGCCGCCTGACGCCGGACCGCTTCGACCAGATAATCGCCAGCGCTGAACGGGTCCGGCGGTGAATTCCACCACGGTCTTCATTCCGCGCGACTCGGGCGCGCTCTCGCTCGGTGCCGAGCGTGTGGCCGTCGCGCTGATGGTCGAAGCGAATCGACGGCGGCTGGATCTCACGATCGTGCGCAATGGCTCGCGCGGCCTCTACTGGCTCGAACCGATGATCGAAGTCGCGACGCCGCAGGGCCGCATCGCGTACGGTCCCGTCGCTGCCGAAGACGTCGCCTTGCTGCTGGACGCGGATTTCCTCCACGGCGGCGACCATCGTCTGCGGCTCGGCCCGCCAGAGGACATTCCTTATCTAAGGAAGCAGGAACGCCTGACCTTCGCGCGGGTCGGCGTTATCGATCCGCTGTCGCTTGAGGACTATCGGGCGCATGGCGGGTATCAGGGCCTGACGCGCGCCGTGAGCATGAAGCCCGAGGAGATCGTCGAGGAGCTGGTGCTCTCCGGCCTGCGGGGACGCGGCGGCGCCGGCTTCCCGGCCGGAATCAAGTGGCGGACGACGCTGCAGGCCGCATCCGAACAGAAATATATCGTCTGCAACGCCGATGAAGGCGACTCGGGCACCTTTTCCGACCGGATGATCATGGAGGGCGACCCGCTGGTCCTGCTCGAGGGGATGACGATCGCGGCGCTCGCGGTGGGGGCGACGCGCGGATTTATCTACCTGCGCTCGGAATATCCGCATGCGCTGCGCACCCTTAGCGAGGCGATTGCGTTGGCCGAAAGGGCCGGTTACCTCGGCAACGACGTTTGCGGCAGCGGGAAAGCGTTTCGCATCGACGTGCGGGTCGGTGCCGGAGCCTATATCTGCGGCGAAGAGACCGCGATGCTCGAAAGTCTCGAAGGCAAGCGCGGGATGGTGCGGTTCAAACCGCCCCTGCCAGCGATCGCCGGCCTGTTCGGCCGTCCCACCGTGGTGAACAACGTGATCACGCTGGCGACGGTGCCGACGATCCTCGAACGCGGCGGCAACTTTTACAAAGGCTATGGGATGGGACGATCGCTCGGTACCCTGCCGATCCAACTGGCGGGCAACGTGAAGCGTCCCGGTCTGATCGAAAAGGCGATGGGCGTGACGCTGCGTGAACTTGTCTATGACTTCGGCGGCGGTACGGCGAGCGGCCGTCCGTTGCGCGCCGTTCAAGTGGGTGGTCCGCTGGGGGCCTACTTTCCGGAGTCGATGCTGGATCTGCCGCTCGACTATGAAACGCTGGCCGCCAAAGGCGGTCTGGTGGGTCACGGCGGTATCGTGGTCTTCGATGACACGGTCGATATGGCGCGTCAGGCGCGCTACGCGATGGAATTCTGCGCGCTCGAATCGTGCGGCAAATGCACGCCTTGCCGAATTGGCTCGACCCGCGGAGTCGAGGTGATTGACCGGCTTATCGCGGCGCGCGATGGTGAGAAGCAGCGCGCCGTCGCACTGCTGCGCGATCTGTGCGATACCATGACCGCAGGGTCGCTGTGTGCCCTGGGCGGTCTTACGCCGCTCCCAGTAACCAGTGCGCTGCGCCATTTTCCGGAGGATTTCGGCCTTCCGGCAACGGCGTGGCAGGAGCGCTAGCGGAGTCTCGTATGCAGGCTATCGACAACAAGGATCTCGGCACGCCGGAACGTATCGGCCTGAATTCAGTCACCCTTGAGGTCGATGGACGCGAGGTGACGGTGCCCGCCGGCACCTCGGTGATGCGCGCGGCGGCGCTGGCTGACGTCATGATCCCGCGCCTGTGCGCGACCGATACGCTCGAGCCCTTCGGCTCATGTCGCTTGTGCCTCATCGAGATCGAAGGACGAAACGGTTGTCCGGCTTCCTGTACCACGCCGGTCGAGGCCGGGATGAAGGTCCGCACCACGAGCGAAAAACTCACCAGACTGCGGCGCGGCGTGATGGAACTCTACATGTCCGACCATCCGCTGGATCCGTTCGAGTGCAAAGCCGGCGGCAAGTGCGAATTGCACGAGATGGCGCGCGTTGTGGGTCTCGAGGAGGTGCGTTACCGCGACGGCCGCAACCATCTGGGGCTGCCCATCGATGACTCGAACCCGTATTTCAGCTTCGACCCTTCGCGATGCATCCTGTGCTCGCGCTGCGTGCGCGCCTGCGACGATATTCAGGGAACCTTTGCGCTGACGATCGAGGGACGTGGCTTCAACTCGCTGATGACGCCCGGGCAGCACGAGCATTATATCGACTCCGAGTGTGTCTCCTGCGGCGCCTGTGTTCAGGCCTGTCCGACCGATGCGCTGATGGAGAAGTCGGTGCTCGAAAAAGGCCGGGCCGAGCGGGCGATTATCACCACCTGCGCCTACTGCGGGGTCGGCTGCTCCTTCAAAGCGGAAGTGCGCGGCGACGAGATTGTGCGGATGGTGCCCAACACGAACGGGATGCCCAACCGCGGTCATTCGTGCGTCAAGGGCCGCTTTGCCTGGGGCTACGCCACCCATCCGGATCGCGCGCTCAAGCCGATGATTCGCCGGCGCATCAGCGATCCATGGCAGGAGGTTTCGTGGGAGGAGGCGATCGGCCACGCGGCGCGAGAGTTCAAGCGCGTGCAGCAAAAGTACGGACGTGGCGCCGTCGGCGGAATCACCTCATCGCGCTGCACCAACGAAGAGGCGTATCTGGTGCAGAAGCTGGTGCGCGCGGCCTTCGGCAACAACAACGTCGATACCTGCGCGCGGGTGTGCCATTCGCCAACCGGCTATGGGCTCAAGACCGCCTTTGGCACCCCCGCCGGCACCCAGGACTTTGCTTCCGTACTGGCGGCCGACGTGATCGTCGTGATCGGCGCGAACCCGACCGAAGGCCATCCGGTGTTTGCCGCGATCATGAAGCGGCGCCTGCGTCAGGGGGCGCGTCTCATCGTGATCGATCCGCGACAGATCGAGTTGGTGCGAATGCCGCATATCAACGCTGATTATTTCCTGCAGCTTCAGCCCGGCACCAACGTCGCCCTGTTCAATGCGCTAGCCTACACGATCGTGACCGAAGGCCTGGAGAACGAGCAATTCATACGCGAACGCTGTGAAGCCCGCGAATACCAGGTCTGGCGCGATTTTATCCTGAAGCCGGAGAACTCGCCGGAAGCCGTCGAAAAAATCACCGGGGTGGCCGCGGCACAGATTCGCGGCGCCGCCCGACTTTACGCGCAGGGGCCGAATTCGGCGATCTACTACGGTCTTGGCGTAACCGAGCACAGCCAGGGCAGCACCGCGGTGCTGGCGATGGCGAACCTCGCGATGGTCACCGGGAATCTTGGCCGACCCGGCGTCGGCGTCAATCCGCTGCGCGGCCAGAACAACGTTCAGGGTTCAAACGACGTCGGCTCCTTCCCGCACGAGCTGACCGGTTATCGGCACGTCTCCGATCCCCAATTGCGGGCGGAATTCGAGCGTGAATGGCAGGTCACGCTCGATCCTGAACCGGGACTGCGCATCCCGAACATGTTCGATGCGGCGTTGGACGGCAGCTTCAAGGGCCTGTACGTCGAAGGCGAAGATATCGCTCAGTCTGATCCCAACTCGCAGCACGTGGCGGCGGCGCTGGCGGCGATGGAGATCGTGGTCGTCCAGGACATCTTTCTCAACGAGACCGCGAAATACGCTCACGTCTTCCTGCCGGGTTCGTCGTTTCTCGAAAAGGACGGGACCTTCACCAACGCCGAGCGGCGGATCTCGCGAGTGCGCAAGGTGTTGCCGCCGCTGGCGGGCAAGGCCGACTGGGAGATCACCTGCGATCTCGCCCGCGCGCTCGGCTATCCGATGAACTACAACCATCCGGCCGAAGTGATGGACGAGATTGCCCGGCTGACACCGACTTTTGCCGGCGTCAGTTTCGCCAAGCTCGACCGCCTGGGCAGCGTGCAATGGCCCTGCAATGACGAAGCGCCGCAAGGCACCCCGATCATGCACGTCGGCGCCTTCGTCCGCGGCCGAGGGCGGATGCTGCCCACCGCTTATGTGCCGACGCCCGAACGCACCAGCGCCCGCTATCCGCTGATTCTCACCACCGGCCGCATCCTGACCCAGTACAACGTCGGCACCCAGACGCGCCGCACGAGGAACGTGGTCTGGCACGATGAAGATCGGCTCGAAATAAATCCGCATGACGCCGAGCAGCGCGGTATCCGCGACGGCGACTGGGTCGAAGTGTCGAGCCGCGCCGGTGCAATTCTGGAACGCGCGGAGATCACCGAACGGGTGCCGCCGGGCGTGGTGTACACCACGTTCCATCATCCGGAGAGTGCGGCCAACGTGGTCACCACCGAGAATTCAGACTGGGCCACCAACTGCCCCGAATACAAGGTGACGGCAGTGCAGGTGACGCCCACGACGCGGCGGCCGGAACGGCTTCCCGCCGGCCGCGCGCCGCTCTCCGCGACGGTCGCCGAGTAGGAATTTCCCCGGCCGGCGATGGAGCTGCACAAGCTGATTACGATGGCCAACGAGATCGGCGGGTTTTTCGCGCAGCTTCCCGATCGCGAAGAGGCCACCAGTTCAATCGCGACGCATATAAGGAACTTCTGGGAACCGCGCATGCGCCGCGAGATTATCGCGTATGCGCGCGAGGATGGCAGCGCGCTTCACGAGCTGGTGCGCGCGGCGATTCTGCGTCTCGAGACGCCGCGTTAGCGAATCCCGCCTCCGCTCACGGTGCTGGTACCGATGGACGCTGACTGACGACGGGCCATTCGAGGAACAGGGCGCGCAGCGCGCCGCCGCCCATCCGCCGGTTGATCTCGAAAAAAGCGAAGTAGAGCGCGAAGAGCACGCTGACGCCGAGTGCCACCGCCATTATCCGATAATGGTTGGCGTGCGCGATCATAAAGCTGACCGCGCCCCCAAAACTGCGCGTATGGTGCAGCGCCTCGAGAAAGCGCTCCAGGTAGCCGAGCAGCACGGTGGCGAGGCCGTAAAAAAACGTCTTCACCGCCACGGCGACGATCCGCGGATAGCGCTCGAGTCGTTGGGCCAGGGAAGTCTCATCCATCAGCATCGCGCCCTTCGCGGCGGCAAAGGCGCCAATCAGGACCGTCGACAACGTCGTCATCTCGATCGAGAACTGCGCCAGGATCAGTTTGATAAGCGTCAGCAGGATGAGAAAACCGACGATGAAAAACGCGAAAATCGGCCGTCCCGCCTGGATTTCACGGCGCACGGCTCGTCCAATTCGTGTGATCCGCCTTGGTGAATCTACGGCCATGTTCAATTTCCCTCGCCGGCAAGCCCGAAGGCGATTCTGACGCGCGCGGCGCGGGCTGTAAAACGCTGTCGTGTGGCGAAACGGCGAAGGCCGATTAAGTCCGCGCGATATACCCTTTCATCGAAGCGCGGAAACAGCCGCCGCTTCAGATCGATCGTTTGTCGTCGTCCAGCATCTGCCGCACCTTGGTTGCCAACTGACTAATCGTGAAGGGCTTCGTAATCAGCTCGACGCCGGGATCCAGTCGACCCTGATGGACGATCGCATTGCGCGCGTATCCGGTGGCGAAGAGGACCTTTAGTTCGGGTCGGCGCTCGCGAGCCCGTTCGGCCAGTTGCCGGCCGTTGAGGCCGCCGGGCAGTCCGACATCGGTGAAGAGCAGGTCGACGCGCGTGGCAGTTTCCAGCAGGCCGAGCGCGCCTGCCCCGTCGCCCGCCTCGAGCACGCCATAGCCCAGCTCGCGCAGCATCATGACCGTGTTCGCGCGCACGTCCTCGTCGTCCTCGACCACGAGGATCACCTCGCTCTGGGTGCCGAGCGACAGGCGGTCCCGCGACGGTTCACTCGCGCCGGAAGCGCCGTCTTCGAGCAGTCGCGGCATATAAATCTTGACGGTGGTACCCGCATTCGGCTCGCTATAGATCTTGACGTGTCCGCCGGACTGCTTGACGAAGCCGTACACCTGCGAGAGCCCAAGTCCGGTTCCTTGTCCGACCTCCTTGGTCGTGAAGAATGGCTCGAACGCTTTGCCGATGACCTCCTGAGTCATGCCGACTCCGGTATCGCTGAACGCGATCATGACGTATTGGCCGGGCGCAACTTCCTCGTGCATCGATGCGTACGCTTCGTCGATGTAGGAGTTGGCGGTTTCGATCGTAAGGCGCCCGCCTTCGGGCATCGCGTCGCGGGCATTCACGGCGAGATTGAGCAAGGCGTTCTCGAGTTCGTTCGCGTCCGCAGAGATTCGCCAAAGGCCGCCGGCGAGAACGGTTTCGATGCTGATGGTCTCGCCCAGAGTCCGGCGCAGCAGTTCCGACATGCGGCTGACGAGGCGGTTGACCTCGAGCGGCTTGGGATCCAGCGGTTGTCGGCGGGAGAACGCCAGCAGTCGCTGGGTGAGAGCGGCGGCGCGTTCGGCGCCGCGCAGCGCGCCGTCGGTCAGGCGCTTAAGATCCTCCGGCGGCGGCATCGCGCCGCCCGCGAGCCGCCGCTGCAGCACGTACAGGTTGCCGACGATCACCTGCAGGAGATTGTTGAAGTCGTGGGCAACGCCGCCGGTGAGCTGGCCGATAGTTTCCATCTTCTGCGCCTGGCGAAACGCCTCTTCGGCCTTGGTGCGCTCGGCAATCTCCGCCGCCACCCGATGCTCGAGCGTTTCGTTGAGCCGCCGCAGTTCCTCCTCGGCCTTGCGGCTGGCCGCGTATAGAAGGGCGTTATCAATCGCGACGGCAGCCTGCGCCGCAATGCCCGCCAGGATGAGCTCGTCGCGCTTGGTAAAGGCGCCGGGCTGACTGTGCGCCAGGCAGAGCCCGCCGTGAACTTCGCCGATCCGCGAAACCATCGGAACCGCCAGATAGCTGCGCACCGGAAACTGTTCCAGCGGTGTGCCGGAGAAAGGTGGATTCTGCCGGTAGCGTGGATCGCTCAGGACGTCGTCGCAATGCACCACGCCTTCGCTGCCGAAGTTCGGGGCGAAGAGCGGCGCGTTTTGCGGAATCGCGAGTTCGGCAGAGGCTGCGCCCACCGCCTCGCCGGAGAATGCGTGTAGCATATGCGGCTGGCCGCTATGGTCCGCAGCTTTGAAGCAGAAGGCGCCGAACTCCGCGCGGGTCAGTCCCACTGCCGCGTCAGTGACCGTCTGCGCGAGTCGCGTCAAGTCGAGTTCTGCGGCCAGCATCGCTCCGGTGCGGTTGAGGGTCTCGAGGCGTTGCGCTTCCTCCTGCAGAACCCGCGCAATCTCCCGCCGCTCGCGCGCGAGATTGAGGCTCGCGTGGACGCGCGCCAGGAGTTCGCGAGCGCTGAACGGCTTGGTCAGGTAATCATCGGCGCCGGCAGACAGGCCCTCGATACTGGCCTCTTCGCCGGCGCGCGCCGAGAGCAGAATTACCGGCACGTCGCGCAAGCTGGAATCGGCGCGTACTTCCCGCAACAGCCCGAGACCGTCCAGTCGTGGCATCATCACGTCGGCCAGAATCAGGTCGGGTCGGCGGCGGCGAGCGCTCGCCAGCGCCGCCTGGCCATCGGCTACGGCCTCGACCCGGTAATGCAGCCCGATGAGACGGCGGACGTAGTCGCGCATATCGGCGTTGTCATCGGCGATCAGCACCAGGGGCCGCTGCTGATCGGCGGGCATTGCGGGAACCGGGTCCATCAACTCCGGTTCCATCGTCAGTTCCGCAGGCGTTGTTTCCGGCAGCCATCTGAGCGCTTCCTCGACGAAGGCCTGCGCGCGCAGTTCGGTGGGAGCGAGCGTTCTCTCGGCGCCGATTCGCTCCGCCGGCAGATGGGCCGTGCCGAAGGGGAGCGTTACCGAAAAGACCGAACCCCTGCCGACCGCGCTGGTGACGCGCACTTCGCCACCGTGGAGACGAACCAGCTCCTGGACGAGGGCGAGGCCGATTCCGGTGCCCTCGTGGGTGCGTCCACGCTGCCCCTCGATACGGTGGAATCGTTCGAACACTCGCGGCAGTTCATGAGCCGGGATGCCGACGCCGGTGTCGCGAACTTCGAGTATCGCACTCGCGTGATCCGAAGAAGCGCGAACGGAAACCTCGACCTTGCCCTCGAGCGTGTATTTGAACGCGTTGGAGATCAGGTTGAGGACGATCTTCTCCCACATTTCACGGTCGATATAGATCGCCTCGGGCAGCGGCGCGCAATCGATCACATATTCGAGGCCCGCTCGCTCCATCGCCGAACGAAAGCTGCTGGCGAGTTCGGCGGTATACGACGACAGGTCCACCGCCACGTAAGACGCCTGCACCCGCCCTGCTTCGATCCGCGAGAAATCGAGCAGGGTATTGACGAGCCGCAGCAGCCGCAGACCGTTGCGATGAATCAGCTCGAGCTCATCGCGATTGGCCACGACGTTATCGGAGGCGCGCGCGAGCAGATCCTCTAGCGGGCTCAACATCAGCGTGAGCGGGGTGCGGAACTCATGGCTTACGTTGGAGAAGAAGGCGGTTTTGGCGCGATCGATCGCGGCCAACGCCTCGGCGCGCCTGCGCTCCTGCTCATAGGCCCGCACGTCAGCGAGCCCCGCCGCTATCTGTCCTGCCAGCAGACTGAGAAACCCGCGATAAAGGTCGTCCAGCGGCCGGTAGGGATTCAGTCCGATGACCATGACGCCGATCGTCTGCGCCTGCCCCTGTTGGAGTATCGGCACCAGCACGGCGCTACGCGGCGGTCGGTCCCAGGCGCCCGCAGGTAAATCGGGAAAGCGATCGGCCGGGCTGTCAATGACGACCATCTCAGGTTGCGCAAACAGGCGGTTAATCGGCCATGCGCCGCCGCTGCGGGTCGTGTCGAGCATCGTCGGCGCGGCAGGATGGCCGGCGGCGATTCCGCTGCGACACACCAGGCGAGCGTGCTGGCCATCGGGTTCGGCCAGATAGATCAGACTGAAAGGCACATCGTGCGGATTCGTGCCGAGGCATCCGCCAATTGCGGCGAAGAGATCGTCCTCCGTGCGCGTGGTGGCGACTTGGGCGGCGACCTCGCGCAGCACTTTCAGGCGGCGCTCGGCGATATAGCGGTCGGTGTCTTCGACCACGATACAAAGCAGTCCGCCGATATTGCCGCGATCGTCCGGCAGCGGGCTGTAGGAAAACGTGTGGTAGGTCTCTTCGGGATAGCCGGACCGCTCTAAAAGCAGTAGAAGATGCTCGTCGTAGGTCGCCTGTCCGCGACGCACGACGTCGTCAACGCGCGGTCCCAGATCATCCCAGGCTTCCGCCCAAACCTCGCGCGCCGGCTGGCCGAGCGCCCAGGGATGCTTCCTGCCGAGAGTCATCGCCCGATAGGCGTCGTTGTAGAGGAATGTCAGCTCGGGTCCCCAGCCGATCCAGATCGCATAGCGGGAATCGAGCATGATTCGCACCACCGTCACGAGGCTCTGCGGCCAGGTATCGGGGGTCCCCAGGGCGGTATGCGACCAGTCGCGCGTGCGAATGAGGGTGGCCATTTCCCCCTCGCCGGACAAAAATTCCGCGACCTTCGCGGCGTCGGCTTTGCGCGGCTGATGCGCTGATGGATACTCGGGATCCTGCATTGAAACCTTCAAGTTGACTGTCTGTGGTAACGCGTAACTTGTCTATATCTGTGAAGAGAGATTCGGCGCTAGCTTTCCCATGAAAAGATTCACCATAAGCGTCAGCTTTCCGCTTCATTCTTCTACCGTCACGAATCCCACCGCGCGCAGAATTGCACATCGAGGGCCGGCGCTCTCGCGGCTGACGATGCTGTCCGCGCCGGCCAACGCATCGGCGCGTCGGTTCAGCGCGATGCTGGAGGCTCGTATGGAAAGAATCGCCGAGCAGACAGCCGCCCGAGGAATTCGGTTCAGGGCGCGGTCTCGACGATAAGCAGGTCGGTCCGTTCGGCAGTGATGGCGATTTCGATGCGGCGGGCGTTCCACACGCCGAGGCTGTCGCGGCGGCTCAATTCGGTCTGCAGGATACGTGTCTTGCCTTCGAGGACGAAAATGTAGATGCCGCGGCCGGGGCCCTCAGGCTGGTATTCATAATCAGCGGCAGCGGTGCTGAAGAGGCGCGAGACTCTCAGATCCTGGTCGATCGGCAGCGCACCGGGCGCCTCGCCAATCAATTCCGCGATCGCATTCGCGCGCCGCTCGCTCTCGAAAACCCCGCGGTGATATGATGGCGGTGCGAACAATCTTCCCGGCAGCGCCCAGATATAGATCGCGTTCATTTCACCGGATTCAATGTTCAGTTCGGAATGCTTACCGCCCGAACCCGCTGAAAAGATGTAATAATCGCCGGGTCTCAGCACGTCGATCTTTCCGATCGTGTTGATATGCGTCAGCGCTCCGCGCAACACGAACGCCATGATTATGAAGTTGTGATGCGGATGCATGTTGTGGCCGGCGCCGTTGCCGCTGAATACCTCGTCGCCAAACACGCGAATTTTGCCGAAGCCCGGCCGGCCGCTCTGATAGTCGCGGAAATTGAAGCTCGAACGGCGTTCGATCCATCCGTCAGGATGGCCGGCGACGTATTCGGCGAAGCTGCCCGTGGACGGCAGACGGCTGTGCCCCCTTGCGTCGTGTCGCAGAACGAAATAATCCGCCATCGCGCGGCTCGGTCTCACGCGGCCTGGTAGTAGGGGATTTCGACCATCTCGAACAGCGCCTTCGCCGTTCCACAATCGGGGCATCGCCAGTCCGCCGGAATATCCTCCCATCGCGTGCCCGCTGCGATCCCTTCCTCGGGCCATCCGCGTTCCTCGTCGTAGAGAAAGCCGCAGCCGAGGCAGAGGAAACGGCGGAATCGGCGATTGGGCCCGCCTACGGCATTAGTGGCGCCTTTTTGATCATTCATCACGTGCCTGCAATTCTGGCGCGGCCGGTAAGTTTAATTCCACCTGTGTTGCCGGCGACCGTGGCAGTTTAACCCGGAACCGCTTGTCGGCCCAAATCCATACTGAAGAGGCGCTTTTGCCGTCCGCGGGCCGTCGCCGGCGCACGCGAGTGTTTTACCGGCCATCGTGATCGTGTCAGTTTGCGGTCGAGGAGGTCGTTGAGGATGTCCGGACCACTCGCGGGATTTCGCATAATCGATGTTACCCAGATGGTTTCCGGCCCCATGGCCACGCAGATCCTTGCCGACCAGGGCGCCGAAGTCGTCAAAGTGGAACCGCCCGGTACCGGCGATCTGACGCGGGCCCTCGCCAGCCGGCGCCGGGGAATGTCGCCGACGTTCGCCATCGTCAACCGTAACAAGCGCTCAATCGTGATCGATTTGAAAACCGCGCGCGGCGTCAACCTGCTGCGACGACTGGTCGCGACGGCTGACCTGTTCGTGCAGAACTTTCGCCCCGGTGCTGTCGAGCGGATGGGGATCGGCGAGGCGGAGTTGCGCGCGGTCAGTCCGCGCCTGGTTTACGTATCGATCAGCGGGTTCGGCGAGAGCGGCCCGTACGTGCATAAGCGGACCTACGATCCGGTGATCCAGGCGCTCTCGGGTCTGGCGTCAATTCAGGGCGGGGCCGCCGAGCGGCCACAGATGATGCGTGTCATCGTGCCCGACAAAGTCACCGCCTTGACGGCCGCGCAGGCGATGACGGCAGCGCTCCTCTCCCGCGAACGCACCGGCCAAGGCCAGCACGTGCGCCTCGCGATGCTCGACGCGGTGATCGCGTTCCATTGGGCGGAATCGATGGCGGCGCATACCTTTCTCGATACGGTTGGCCAGGTTTCGCGTCCCCTGAATACCCGCGACCTCGTCTTCGCGACGGCCGACGGCTATATCACCTGCGGGGCCGTTTCGGATGTCGAATGGCAGGGCCTTTGTCGGGCGCTCGAAAAGCCTGAGTGGCTCGAGGACGAACGCTTCAAGACGCCGGCGGGCCGCGTCAGGTATGCCGACGCGCGACTGGAACTGGCGGCAGAGGTGCTCAAGCGGCGCACTTCGGCGGAATGGCTCGCGCGACTCGACGCCGAACAGGTGCCATGCGCGCCGATTCTGACCCGCGAAGATCTGATCAATGATCCGCAGATCGCGGCGAATCGCCTGATCGTCGAAGGGACTCATCCGCATGCCGGTCCGATGCGGCAACCGCGCCCGGCCGCGCGGTTCGATCAGACGCCGTCGACCCTCCGCCGTTATGCGCCGATGCTCGGCGAACATACTGATGAAGTGCTGACGGAAATCGGCCTGGAGCGGCAGGAAATCCAGTCGTTGCGTGAACAGCAGGTCGTCGCCTGATTCCTCCATCGGATCGCGGTCAGGTCTGCGAGCGTGATGCGAGGCGTCGTGCAACCGTCCATCGTGCTCATCGGGTCGCGGTCGTCGGCGACGCCGCGGATTGCGAAAGCGCGCCGTGACGCTGTACGCTCGATCGCAAGTAGAGCGCGATGGACTCCGCGGTGCTTCAACATCCGGCCCTGAAATGGCGCGCCGGAAACGCCACCACCGTCGGTGACAATCTGGCGGTCGAAGAACCGCTCGAGATTCGACTGGGCGGCCGCCGTTTCACGCTCACGATGCGGACGCCGGGACATGACGAGGAATTGGCGGCGGGCTTCCTGCTGGCGGAGGGCTTCATCGCATCGCGTGACGAACTGGGCGAGATTCGCCGGGTGCGTGATGGCAAAGGTCTGCCCGAGCCTAACGTCATCGACGTAATCCTGAAAGTCGCGGCGCATGATTTGAGCGAGCGCCTGAAGCGCAATTTCACGATCTCGGCAAGCTGCGGGGTCTGCGGCAAGACCAGTATTGAAGCGCTCGAGCGGCGGATCGCGCCGATCACCAGCGATCTGCGGATCGCGGCCGCGACCATGCTGCGGCTTCCAGCGATGATGCGGGAGGCGCAGGCAGTGTTCTCGCGCACCGGCGGCCTTCACGCCGCGGCGCTGTTCGCGCGACTGAACGGTGCCGAGGCAGCGGCCATGATGGTCCTGCGCGAGGATATTGGCCGCCATAATGCGGTCGATAAGGTCATCGGCCACGCGCTGGAGCTTGATCGGATCCCGCTGCACGATGCGGTAATGATGGTCAGCGGGCGGCTCAGTTTTGAGATAATTCAAAAGGCGGCCGCCGCCGGTATTCCGCTGGTGGCCGCGGTTTCGGCGCCGTCGACGCTGGCGGTCGAGCTGGCTCAGGAACTGGGTATCACGGTCGTAGGGTTCCTGCGCGAACAGAGTTTCAACGTCTACACGCATGACCAGCGCGTCGTCGTGTGAGGTCGTCGAGACGACGCGGCAACATCAGTTTTCCGCGATCGCTTTCGAGGAGAATTTCGCGCTGCGCACGATCGCGCGCGCCTTTCCCGGGGCGCGGCTGTCGGCCCTCGAACTATATATTCCGAGCGCGGCCGGGGCCGGTGTTTATATCTATCCGTTCGGCGCCGTCGCCTCGCATGATCTCAGTACTGAACAGCGTGAGGCTATCGTCGCGCAGCTTCGCCAAGTCGTGCCCAAACTGACCGCGCAGGTGGTTCGCGAGGAGTACACCGTTACCGAAGATCCGCGCTTCGAGACGCGCGTGGTCGAAGGCGGACTTCATCTTGACCGCCTGACGCAGGGGCGCGCGGCGGTGGTCGCGCTGACGATCGCGCAAAGCGCGGCGATGGAATACTATGAGCGGATCGTCGATGAGATGTTCGTGCGGACGGCGGCCTTCGTCGAGCGGCTCGAGCGCAGCGGTCGTGTTTCGCTGCGGACGCGCCCCCTTCATCGATTTATCGGTCAGGCGATCGCGACCCGCACGGAAGTGCTCTCGGTGCTCCATCTGCTGGATAAGCCCGAGGCCACGTGGGAGGACCCGGCGATGGACCGCATTTACTCGGATCTGCGCGCTGAGTTTGATCTCGTCGACCGCTATGCGGCGCTGGAGCTGAAACTGCGCAGTATTCAGGAAGCGCTCGAACTGCTGCTCGGCGTTGCGCGCGACCGGCAGCTTTTGCTGCTCGAAGTGGCAGTGGCGGGGCTCATCCTGCTGGAGCTTATCCTCGGCGTTCTGCAGCTCATGAATTTGAAACTTTAGGCGCGGCGGAGATCGCGCCGGCAACCGCGAAGGCCGACGTTTCCGGATAATCGCCGTGTAATCCCGGCTTTATCGCGGCGTTACAAAAGCCGCTCAAACTGCCGCGGCGTGAAGACCACGATCGGCGCCGGCGGCGGCAGGCGGGCGTCCCAGGCGCGCGTCCGGTCTGGTTGATAACCGTGCGTCACGCGGATGACACGATTTACGCCACCCGATACGCTGAAAAAATGCGCCTTGCCGCGATCGACGTCGGTTCCAATTCGCTCCACATGATTATCGCCGATGTGACCGGCGACGGTCAGATCGAAGTCATCGACCGGGTGAAGGAGACCGTGCGCCTGGGTCGTCGCTCTTTCACTACCGGTGCTCTGGGCGAAGAAGCGATGGCGATGGCGGTTCACTCGCTCGACTATTTCGGACGGCTCGCCCGTCTGCGGCGCGTGAGCCGGATGCGCGCGGTGGCGACCAGCGCCGTGCGCGAGGCCCGCAATCGCGCGCAATTCATCGCGCGGATCAAGCGCGACACCGGAATCGAAGTCGAAGTGATTTCCGGTGAGGACGAGGCGAAACTGATTTTCGCCGCCGCGCAACACGCTTTGGGTCTCGACGGCGGGCCATATCTGCTGCTGGATATCGGCGGCGGTAGCGTCGAACTGGTGCTCGTCAAGGACGCGAAACCGCTCTGGATGAAAAGCGCAAAGCTCGGCGCCGCGCGCTTGAGCGAACGGTTCCTGCTGAGTGATCCGCCAACGGGTTCCCAGACGAAGCATCTGCTCCGCCACGTCGAAGAGGAGATCGGCGAGCAGCTTCGCTCGGCGCGTCGCGAAGGCGTCCTGCGCGTTATCGGGACCTCGGGGACGGTCAACACGCTGGTGGCGATGGCCCGCGCGGCGCGTGGCGAGGAGCTCGGACGGCTCCATGGGGCGGTCGCCTCACCCCAGGAGATCGCGACCATAACTGACCAACTGCTCGAAGCGAACGCGGCCGCTCGCGCGGACCTCCCCGGCATTGATGCCAAACGGATCGACTTGATGCCGGCGGCGGCCATCCTGGTGGACCATGTGATGCGGCGATGTTCGGCGCGCGAGCTCACGGCGTGCGCGTGGGCCCTGCGCGAGGGCGTTCTGCTCGACCTTATTGGCAACGGCGGCCGGCGCTGCACGGCCGACGCCAGGCGGCGTTCGGTGGCCGGTCTGGCGGCGCGGTTCCTCGACGACAATCATCACGGGCGCCACGTTGCCAAGCTCGCCTTGAGCCTGTTTGATGCGACGGCGCCGGCGCTCGAGCTCAATCCCGACCGCCGCGAACTGCTGCGGTTTGCCGCTCTGCTGCACGATATCGGCCACGCCATCGACCACGATCGCCATAATCGGCATTCGTACTATCTCATCAAGAACGCCGAACTCCTGGGTTTCGACGCGATTGAGATCGAGATGCTGGCCCTCGTCGCGCGCGGCCATCGCAAGCAAGGTGGACAATTCTACTCGAACGAACTGCGCGGCTTCAGCAGCGAAGCGAAGCGCACCGTCCGCGCCCTGGCGGCGATCCTGCGGGTCGCCGACGCCTTGGATCGCAGCCATTTCGGCGTGGTGCGAAATCTCGAAGCAACCCTCGGACCCGAGCGTTTGCTCCTGGGTATCGACAGCGGCTCCGCGTCGGCCGATCTCGAGGTCTGGACCTGTGAACGGCGCAGCGACCTGCTGGCCAAGTTGTTGGAGCGTCCCGTGATCCTGCAACGGCGCGCCGCCGTCTGCTAAGATCCTGGGACGTGGAAGAGTCGAGACCCGCCGAGACCCCGCCCCCAGTCCGTTTCAAGGCGGACCTCGCGATCGTCGACGCGGTGCGTCAGGCGCTGGCCGATGGGGCGGCCTGGCTGTGGTATTACGATGCGGCCGCCAGGCGTGGCGACAGCGAGGGGGTGCATCAGTTTCGCGTCACCGTCCGACGGTTGCGGGCGGCGATTGAACTGGCTGCGCCGATATTGCATGGCGCGCGGCTCCGCTATTATCGAACGGAGTTGCCCGTGATGGGTCATTGCGCGGGAGCGGTACGCGATTGCGACGTGATGAGCGAATTGTTACATGAGCATGCCAATGCACTTGACCCGGTCAACGCGCGCGCGCTCATGCCGGCCTTTCAGGCCCTGGCCGATCACCGGATGGCCACGATGCGCGCGATGATCGCGCTTCTGAACTCGCCGCGCTATCGTCGGCTGACGACGCGCCTGGCGCCGCCGCTCACTCGCAAGGTGCCGCCGGAAACCACGACGCGGATTATCGCGCCGACCCTGCTCAAGCCATTAATCGGATCGGCGCGTCGCGCCGGCGCGCGGCTCAGGCGCGATTCGACACCGCCGGTGTTTCATCGCCTGCGCGTCCGGCTCAAGCGGGTTCGCTACGCCTTCGAGTTGATCGACGAGATCGGCGGCAAGCGCACGGCCAAAACCGTGAAGCGGTTGCGTCGCCTGCAGGACGAGCTCGGTGAGCATCAGGACCTGGTCAATACGAGCATCTGGTTGCGCGACTTCGCCAAATATCCGGCCCTTCCGCCGGAGACTCTGGTCGCGACCGGGGCGTTGATCCAGTTCATCGGCGAGCGGCGGGTCGAAGTGGCCGGCCGCGCCTTCAAACGATGGCGCAAGTTTGCGCGCGGCGCGTTCCTGGCGGCCGCCCAGGATGAGATTGCGCACGCGGCGCGTCAGGCCGTGATTGCGCCGGCGGTAGCGCTCGCATGAAGATCTTCGTAGTTCGCCACGCAGAGGCGGAAGATCAGGCTGGGCAGGATGATGCCGCGCGCAAGCTCACGGCGCGCGGGCGCGACCGCATGCGCCAGGCGGCGCGGGGGATGAAGCGGCTCGGCCTCAAGGTCGAAATGCTCCTGACCAGTCCGATTATCCGAGCCGCAGCGACGGCCGAGATTATCGCGTCGGTTTTCGGGCAACCGGAGCCGCGCGAACTGGCGGCGCTGGCGACCGGTGTTGCTCCTGAGGAAGGGTTCAACGCCTTGAGTCGAATAAATCGCGTGGATCAGATCATGGTGGTCGGGCACGAACCGCAGCTCAGCAGGTTGGTCTCCCTGGCTGTGACCGGTTCCGCCGAGTCGTTGCTTTGCGAGTTCAAAAAGGGCGGCTGCATCGCGCTCGAAGCGCCCGGCAAACTCGAACCCGGCAGCGCCCGCATGCTCTGGATGATGACGAACCGCCAACTGCGCAGCGTCGGCAAGTAGGCGCGTGAGCTGCCGGACGCATCGCTGCCGGACGACGTTTCCATAGATGTTTCTTCGCAAACGCGCACTCGATCGACTGGCCCGTGAGAAGATTCTCTATCCGCGTCACGCGGGGGGCGAGATCACGGTCGGCGTGGTCTATCCCAACGTCTATCGACTCGCGATGGCGAACCTTGGGTTCCAGGCGGTCTTCCATATTTTTGATACGGATCCGCGCGTGGCCGCAGACCGCGCATTTCTGCCCGACGCTGACGAATTGGCGGCGATCGCTCGCGGCGATGCACAATTGGTCTCGCTCGAGCAGGGACGGCCGCTAGGGGATTTTGAAATTCTGGCGTTTTCGATCTCCTTTGAGACCGACTACTTCAATCTTCCGGCGATCCTTCGCCTCGCGGGAATTCCCCGGCGACGAGAGGAGCGTCGCGGCCGCAATTATCCGCTGATCATCGCGGGTGGGTCGGCGACCTTTCTCAATCCGGAACCGATTGCCGATTTTGTCGACCTGTTTCTGATCGGCGAAGGCGAAGAGATGGTGCCGGAGTTTCTTTCCGCCTACCAGGCGGCGCGGCGCGACGCCGCTTTCGCGCGCCCTCCGGTCGAGCGGCTGGCCCACGTCGAAGGGGCCTATGTCCCCGAGTTTTATACGCCGGTGTATGACGAGGGCGGGCATATCAAGGCCGTGGCCTATTCCGGTCCGCACGACGCGCGCGTCAAGCGGCGTTTGGTCAAGGATCTCAATCGCTTTTCGACAGCTTCGCTCATCCTCACCGACGAATCGGTCTTCGGCGATATGTTTCTGGTCGAAGCCAGTCGCGGCTGTCAGTGGGGCTGCCGCTTCTGCGCGGCCGGCTTCATGTACCGCCCGATCCGCTATCGCAAGCCCGAGCTACTCGAGCTTGAAGCCCGCCGCGGGCTCTCCGAGCGCGAGGTTATTGGCCTGGTCGGAGCGGAGATGGCGACTGTGCCCGGAGTGGCCAGTCTCGCGGCAGCGGTGGCTGATGAGGGCGGGCGCCTGTCGCCCTCGTCGCTGAAGGCCGATTGCATCTCGCCGGAGCTGGCTACCGCGCTGGCCCGCAATGGCACGCGAAGTGTCACGATCGCGCCCGAGGCCGGCAGCGAGCGAATGCGCCGGGTCATCAACAAGAACCTGACCGAGGAGCAGATTCTGCGCGCCAGCGATCGGCTCCTTGGCGAAGGTATTCGCAATCTGAAGCTTTACTTTATGTTGGGTTTGCCCGAAGAGGGCGACGACGACGTGCTCGCGATCGCGCGGCTGACCGGGGCAATCCTTGAACGGGCGCGAGCTCAGGGCAAGCGTGTCGGGCGCGTCACCGTCTCCCTCAATCCGTTCGTGCCGAAGCCGTGGACGCCGTTCCAGTGGGACGCGATGGAACCGATCTCCTCGCTTAAGCGCAAAATTGCGATGCTGCGTGCGGCGCTCGGGCGGATCGAGGGCCCGCCGCTCGAGCTTGACGCCGAATCGCCGCGCGACGCTTATGTCCAGACATTATTATCGCGTGGCGATCGGCGCGTTGCCGCAATACTCGAGCGGTTGTCGCAGGAGGGCGCGCCGAGCGGCGCGCTTTGGGCGGGACTCCGCAAGCTGGCAAAGGATCCGGCCGCTTCCGCCGCCACGCCAAACCCTGACTTCTTCGTCACCCGCGCCTATGGTCATGATGAAATCCTGCCTTGGGACTTCATCGACCATCATATCCACAAATGGTTTCTTTTATCTGAGCGTAAAAAAGCGCATTTTGAGCATCAGACGAAGCCATGCGACACCAGCCGCTGCACCGTCTGCGGCGCGTGCTAGGCAGGATCGGGCGGGGGAGGAGATGACGTCCGCAAGTATCAGAGGTCGGGATACCCGACAGCGACGGTCGCTTGCGCCGCGAATCGCCGCGATGTCGGCGGTGCTGATGGCGCTCGGCGTCCGAGTTGCGCTGGCTCAGGCGACGAAGGTGCCGTCGCGGCTGCCGCCGACGAGCGTCACCTCGGAGGATGATGTCGCCTCGACCACCGAGCGGCCGACCGCGAACCCGGCCGGGACGGCACCGACGGCCCATCCGAAAGGCAAAGATCTGCCGTACGCCGGTCCGGTCGATCCGGCCCAGGGGATGTTACAGCTCAAGGAAGACACGAGTGCCTTCGCCCGTCCGGACAAAAGCTCGACAGCGATCGAGCAGTTGCAGGCCGGCAAGTATGTGAAGGTCACCGGCACGACGCACTATTTTATTCGCATCCGCCTGAAAAACGGCGAGGTTGCCTTCGTCCCGATGTCGGCCGTAAACCTGGCGCGGCCGACCGACAAGATCTTCAGGCTGACGCAGGATACGCCGGTGCTTTCGCTGCCGACGCGCTTCGGCACCAAGCTCGCCGAAGTTCATAATGGTCACGATGTTCACGTTATCGGCGTCTCGATGAACTACATGAAGATTCGCATGAAAAGCGGGCTCGAGGGCTATATCACCTCGAGTGCGCTGCAGTGACGGTCGGAACAGAATTGGCGTCGCGTCGTTGAGATTCCGATTGCCGCGCCTTCGCGGCGCCCGCCAAGGCATCAGGGGTAGCGCGGCATCGTTACGCCGCGTTAGAGCCTGAGATTACAACTGCGTCAGGGCCCTGACCTTTTGCGCGAGATCGGTGGCGCGAACGACGTCGGTAATGATCGCGACGGCGTCTGCTCCCGCCGCCAAAACGGCCGGTGCGGTCGCTTCGGTGATACCGCCGATCGCGACAATCGGCAGAGCGACCGCCTGCCGCACCTCGCGCAACCGCGCGAGACCCTGCGGATTCCTGACGTCCTTCAGTCCGCCGCTGTAGATCGCACCGAAACCGATATAATCGGCGCCGCCGGCGGCGGCCGCGCGCGCCTGTTCTATCGAGTGGGTCGAGATGCCGATGATTCGCCGGGGGCCGAGGAGCTCACGCGCGGCTGCGAGGGGCAGGTCGGTCTGACCGAGATGAACCCCGTCCGCCTCCGCCAGCATCGCAATGTCAACCCGATCGTTGACGATAAAGAGCGCTTGGTGCGCGCGCACCAGCGGAGTGATCGCCCTTGCGACCTCGAGGAACTTGCGTGAGGATGCCTCCTTGAGGCGCAATTGCAGCATGCGGGCGCCAGCTTCGAGCAGGTTGCGGGCGAGGTCGACCGGGTCGTGTCCCGCCGCCGTATCGACCATCGCATAAAAGCGCGACGGCAGTTCCATCATGCCTCAGGTGCCCGGAGTGCGAGTGATCGAGATCGCATGCTCGGCGAGTTTCTTGCGCAAGGTGTTGCGGTTGAGTCCCAGGATGCGCGCGGCCTGCACCTGATTGCCGCGCGCGCGCTCGAGCGCCAGTTCGATGAGCGGTTTTTCCAGTTCGGCGATGATCTTCTGGTGCAGGTCGCGAGGCTCGGGACCATCCTTGCCGACGAGCTGCGAGAGCCGTTCGCGAATCAGGACTTCGAGCGGCGGGAGATCGCCGGGCGCTGGTCGGGGAGGACGCGCCGCGCTCCCCAGTTCGAGATCTTCGACGCGAATGGTCGGGCCGGGGGTGAGCAACGCCGCTCGCAGAACGGCATTCTCGAGCTCGCGCACGTTGCCGGGCCAATCATAGGCCTGAAGCCTCGCGCGGGCTTCGGGCGTGATGCCGCGGGCGCGCGCGCCGCTTTCGCGGGCCTTTTCGATAAAGTGGTCGGTCAGTTCGGGGATATCCTCGCGCCGTTCGCGCAGGGGTGGGATATGAACCGGAACCACGCGCAACCGAAAATACAGGTCTTCGCGAAAGCGCCGTTCAGCGACCGCCTGCTCGAGCTGCTGATTGGTCGCGGCGATTACTCGCGCCTGCGCGCGCAGCGTTTCCGTTCCGCCGACGCGGGTGAATTCGCGTTCCTGCAGGACGCGCAGCAGCTTGGGTTGAAGCTCCAGCGGGAGATCGCCGATCTCGTCGAGGAAGATGGTGCCGCCGGCCGCCTGTTCGAACTTGCCGGCGCGACGTTCGGTCGCCCCCGTGAACGATCCGCGTTCATGGCCGAAGAGCTCGCTTTCGAGCAGACCCTGCGGGATGGCCGAACAATTGACGGCGATAAACGGCCCCGCAGCGCGCGACGAACGACGATGAATCTCGCGGGCGACGACCTCCTTGCCGGTGCCGCTTTCGCCGGTCAACAGCAGTGTCGCGTCGCTGCTGACGACGCGCCCGATGAGCTTGAAGACCTCCTGCATCGCCGGACTGCGCACGAAGATCTCGCCGCCGAAACGCCGCGTGACCTCCGTTGGGTGGTTGCGATGGTCGTGCTGCGCGGCGCTCTCCAGCGCTCGCCGGGTTGCCGCCACCACGGACTCGAGGTTGTCGAACGGTTTGGTGAGATAATCGTGGGCGCCACGCCGCATCGCCTCAACCGCGTTGTTCATGGTGCTCGCGGCGGTTATAACGATAACCATCGTGCGGGAGCCGTTCGCGCGCGCCTGGGATAGCACCTCGAGGCCGCCCGCGCCCGGCATCATGATATCGAGCAGGGCCACGGCGTGGCGGTTGCTCAGCAGAGCTTGCAGTGCGGAGGCACAGTCGGCCGCTTCGGCGACCTCGCAGCCCGCAAGTTCCAGTCGATGACGGAGAATCAGCCGGATGCTGGCATCATCGTCGGCGACCAGCACGGAAACGCCATGCAGGGACTCGTCCGGAACAGATGATCCTTCGATTATCTCGCCCACGTTCACGGCGGACATTCTATCTAGCTCAGGGGGGGACTGCGATAAGTCCATTTTCAGGGATCGGCGGTAACGCTCGTGGACGGGTAAGCAGTCGACTAATCAGGCGCGGTGCAAAAGCCGCCGCCTGCGTATTGGGCTAAGGGGGTCTGGGGGGATTTTGCCAGTCGTGGAGCAGCGACGATCCAGCCGATCGGATCCGGTCAAGGTGGCGATAATCGGCGGGGGCTGCGCGGCGATGGCCGCGGCGTTCGAGCTGAGCCGCCCGATCCATCGCGGACGCTATGCGATTACGGTGTACCAGCTCGGATGGCGTCTCGGGGGCAAGGGCGCATCCGGCCGCGGTCTCGCGGGACGGATCGAGGAGCACGGTCTCCATCTCTGGATGGGCTTTTACGAAAATGCCTTTCGCCTGATGCGCGAATGCTACGCCGAGTTGGCGCGCGACCCCCGTCGATACCGCATTGCCGATTGGCGCGATGCGTTTGTGGCCGAGCCGTTCATCGGCGTCGGGGCGGCGCGCGGGCGGCGGAACTGGCTCGCCTGCTTTCCGCCGGCCGACGGCCTGCCGGGCGATCCGCTAAGGGACTATAACCCGTTCACCCTGACCAGTTATTTGATTCGCACCGCGGTCCTGATGCAGACGCTGGTGGCGAGCGCGTTGCCCTTGAGCGACGCTGTCGCCCCCGTGGAGAGCGCCGCGGCGGAGCTTTCAAGCGCCGAGATCGAAGGAATCGTCAAGCGCTATCTCAAATTTGGTCTGATGAGCGGGCTTGCCGGCGCCGTGGGGGCATTGCGCCTGTTCGAGCTGGGCCTCAGGCGGCTGGCGCCGCAAAGGCTCGGCGCGCTGCTGCCGCTGCTCGAGAGCCTCGGCGTCACGCTTCGCGCGCAGCTCGAGCAGGCGGTCGCGCGCGACCCTGATCTGCAGGAAGTTTGGGAAGTCATCGATCTGCTGCTCGCCTTTCAGCGCGGCGCCCTGCGCTTCAATCTTTTGAACGATCCGCGCGGTTTCGATTGTCTGAACGGTTACGATACTCGCGAATGGTTGCGGCTCAACGGCGCGGCGCCGGCCTCGGTCAACTCGGACCTGATGCGCGGTCTCTACGATCTGGCGATGGCCTACGAGGACGGGGATCCCGCACGGCCGCGCATGGCCGCCGGGCTCGGGCTGCGCGCGTGCCTGCGGATGTTCTTTACCTACCGGGGCGCAATGATGTGGAAAATGAAGGCCGGAATGGGCGACGTGGTGTTCGCGCCGTTCTACCAGGTTTTGCGCCGACGCGGCGTGGCCTTCAAATTCTTTCATCGTCTGACCAATGTACGGCTCGGCAGGGACAGCTCATCCTGCGCGCCGCACGTCGCCGCCCTCGAGTTTGATCTCCAGGCCCGGGTCAGGGACGGCGAGTATCAGCCCCTGGTGGAGATTGCCGGACTGCCGTGCTGGCCCGCCCGGCCGGACTATGCGCAACTCCTCGATGGCGAGCGCGCGCGACGCGAAGGATGGGAGTTCGAATCGCACTGGGAAAGCCGCCGTGCCCGCCGGCTCAGGCTCCGCGTGGGTCGGGATTTTGACCTGGTAATATTGGCGATTGGCCTCGGCGCCGTGCCCCATGTCTGCCGTGAGATCGTCGCCACGAATCAACGATGGGCAGCGATGGTGAGAAAGGTCAAAACGGTGCCGACGATGGCCTTTCAACTGTGGTTGCGCAAGGACATGGAAGAGCTCGGATGGGATCACCTGCCGACCACGATGTCGGGATTTCCCAAGCCTTTTGATACGTGGGCCGATATGCGTCATCTGCTGGACGAGGAAGCGTGGCCGAAACGGCCGCGTTCGCTGCTATATTTCTGTGGCGCGATGCCCGAAACCAACGGATTGAGGAAAGCGAAGGCAGCGGCCTACGTGCGGGCTGCCCGGCGGCTCGTCAAAACCGCAGCCGCCGATTGGATCACCGCCAACCTCGGACTCATCCTGCCCGGCAGCCTGGATCGCCATCGTCAATTCCGCTGGGAACTGCTGGTTGATCCTGCCACGCCCGATGGTATCGGCCCGCGCCCGAGTCGGGAGCTTCTGGATACTCAGTTCTGGACCGCCAATATCAATCCGTCCGATCGCTATGTCCTGTCGATTCCCGGCAGCGTGGAATATCGCATCTCACCGCTCGATTATGATTATGACAACCTGACGATTGCCGGTGATTGGACCGAATGCGGTCTGAATCTCGGATGTGTGGAAGCGGCGGTGATGTCGGGACGGCTGGCGGCCCATGCGATCGCCCAGTCTCCGGCGCTGGAGGACATTATCGGCTATGACCATCCATAGAGCGAACGCCGGCAGCGGGGCGAACGGGCGCGTACGCCGCGCTATGCCTGAGCGTGCCGCGCCGCAACGTCAATGGCCGCGAGCGCTGCGCGCGGCCGATTCGTGGCAGCCGCCCACCCGGATGGTCAACCCGTCGGCTCACCTGAAATCATCGGCGACTAAGGCGAAAGGCGATGGCGTCGGGCTCGGTTACCAGGTGCTCGAAAAGCACATGCGGCGCGCTAGCTCAATTGCGCCAAAATCCAAGGCCGTGAGAAAAGCTGAAGCGGGCTCGAGTATTGATCTGCAGGACCTCGTCGAGCGCCTGGCACGGGGGCTTGCCGAAGCGGCGCCGGTATTCAGTGAATTAATCAATCGGCTTGGGCGAGTCGCTCTTGGCGACGATGGCCGCAGTGGAGGGACGTCCGGCCTGGTCAATGCCAATTCACGGGTGGCAATCGAAGTCAACTCGCCGAGACCGGTCAGGGTCAATCTAGAGTTGCGCCCCGAGGCCGAGCGGCGGCCGCTCAAAGTATATGGCCTCTATGCGCCCGGTGCCGGCAAACCGACGATTCGCGCGGTTAAGTTCGTGCCGAGCGTTAACGGAACCGCCGCCGCGCTGCGCATCAGGCTCCCGCGCCTGCGCGGCGGAGCAGCCTACAGCGGGCTGCTGGTCGATCCGCGCAGCGGCGAGCCGATGGGTATCGTGAGCGTGCGCGCCGCGCGTTAACAGTCGTCAGGTCATCGCATGCGAAACTCAGGCTTCGCACTGGTCGAGCGGACCTTGCGCCGTTACGGCGCGCGAACGCGCGCGGCGATGCGACCCTACCTGCGCGCCGGCGAACCACGCCGTTTTCTATATGATCTGGTGAGTGACTATCCGCTGCGTCTCGGCAAGATGATGCGCCCGAGTTTGTGCCTTGCCGCGGCGCGTTCCCTGGGCGCTTCGGTCGAGCAGGCGCTGCCGACCGCGGTCGCGATCGAGCTTCTCCATAATGCCCTGTTGATTCACGACGATATCGAGGATCAGAGCGAAATGCGGCGCGGCAAACCGTCGCTCAATGCGCTGCACGGCGTGCCGCTCGCGCTGAATGCCGGCGATCTTCTGCTCGCGCTCAGCATGCGTCCCTTGATCGAGAACCGGCGGCGCCTCGGCGGCGAACTGGCGGCGCGAATTTTTGACGACGCGCTGCGCACGGCTTACGAATCGGCCGAAGGGCAGGCGCTCGAATTGGGCTGGCGCGACCGCAACAGTCATGAGCCCACGCCCGCCGACTATCTCACGATGGTCCTCAAGAAGACCTGCTGGCTGGCGACCATCTTCCCCCTCCGCGCGGGAGCCTTGATCGGCAGCGGCGGCGGGTTCGATCTGGAGCCCCTGATCAGGCTCGGCTTCTTTCTCGGGGCGGCGTTTCAAATCAAGGATGATCTGCTCAACCTGCAGCCGGGCAAGCATTACGGCAAAGAACTTAACGGCGATCTGTTCGAAGGCAAGCGCACGCTTATTATCATCCATTTGCTGGAGCAGGCGGAGACCATCGAGCGCCGGGAACTGATAGATATTCTGACGCGCGAGCGCGCCCAGCGAACCGTGAGCGACGTGCGGCGCATGATCCGCTTAATCGACAAATACGGCAGCCGCGAGTATGCCTATTCAGTCGCCCAGGACCTGGCCGGAGCCGCGATGCACGAGTTTCAGCGCGCCTATAATGGATTACCGCGTTCCGACGATCTGAGATTTATCGAGTTGATGGCGAGCTGGGTGATAATGCGCGACTAGGTATGACTCAGCAATAGCCAATCGAGCGATACCAGCGGACAGTGTCGTCCAGCGTCGCCGAGAGTGGTCGCAGCTTGATCCCCAGATCGATCTGCGACGGCGACGGAGTCATGAAGCCGTGCAGATAGGTGAGCATCGCGATCAATGCGGGCAGCGGCGGGGCGAGACCAAGGCGCGTCGCGGCTGCTTCGGTGAAGTAAGTGGCGAGGATACCGGCGGCGGTCGGCGTGACCAGGGGCGGCGGCTTGGCGCCGCCGATCTCGCAGATCCATCGGAACAGCATATCGTTGGAAATATTGTGGCCGACAAGTGCCAGCGGCGCGGGCGGCAGGTCGGCGTTGAGCAGCCCAATCAGGTTAAGGGCAACATCCCGCACGTCGATCACGTTCAGCATCTGATCCGTCGAAGCGGGCAATTTACCGTTCAAGAGAGCGGGCACGAAGCAGCGGGCCGGCGCTTTGCAATCCCAAGGTCCGAGACAGCCGGTAAGGTTGACTATCGCGAGGTCCTGCCGGCGGCGCCTCGCCGCGATCAGGAGCTGCTCGATGCGTGTTTTGACCGCGAAGTAGGGATGCAACCACCGTATCACCTGGCTAAGAACGCGATCGAGTCCGTAGCGCAGTTGTCCCAAGGTGACGAAGGAGCTGATGTAAATCAGAGGAATCGACTGACGCTGCGCGGCGCGGAGCAGGGCGTGGGTGCGGCGCGTGGCCGCCTCGACCAGGCGCGCAGTATCGGCCGATGACGACGAGAGGGCAAGCGGATAGGGTGCCGCCGCGTCGATGACCAGGTCATGACCGCGCATCCAGCGGTCAAGCGGGGCCGTCGGAATATCGCCGATGAGGCGGCGGATCGCGAGATTCTTCAGATTGAACGCGCGGCGCCGTGAGCGATTGACGCCGGTCACCTGATGACCATGATCGAGCAACGCGCGCGCGATTGCATTGCCAACATGACCGCTGACGCCGAGCACCAGAACCTTCATATTTTCATTGCATCACAGAACGCGCGGCGTTAGCTTATCGAAATATAGCTAGACTTAGCGCAAATCGTCGGGGAAATTCTATGAAGTTCATTCAATACGGTCCAGTGATGACGGCCGAACCCCCGGTGGTTTGTCGAGGAGCGGATTTATTCGTCTTCGCGCTACCGGCGGAGCTGCGACGTCTGCGCGATTTCTGCCATTCACTTTTCAACGAGCCCACCCACGGCGCGGTCAAATGCGATCCGCTGGGTCCGTGGATCGTGATGATCGTCGGCGCGATCGACCGTGTGAGCGGCGCCAACAAGGACAAGCCGGCGGTGCGCGAAAAGAATGTGCTGGTGCATGTTCCGGTGTTTGTCAGGACCGCACAGGAGGACTTCCCGGCGGTATTCTCGCCTTACGTATGGGTCGATAATCCGAATTCACTGACCAGCGGACGCGAGGTCTTCGGCTACGCCAAGACCATGGGGCGGATAACGATCGACCATCCGGCCGACCCGCTGTGTTTCGAGCTCGCGGTCTTCGGCGGCAATCTCAACACCGACATCTGGGACTGGCGCGAGAGCTTTTTGCGTATCGAACGCGGGAAGGCCGGCGCGGCGCCGCTGTTCAGTATCATTGATCTGGTGGAGGGCGGGAACGAAGTTGGCGATCTGCTGTCAAAATGGGCTGATACCGGCGTCAGGGAACTTTACTATAAGCAATTCCGCAGTATCGACGACGGCGACCCGAGCCGCCCGGGCAAAGCCTGCCTGACCGAGATTGCGGCGGCCGAATACGTGGTTTTCGGCGAGCCGAAGATCACTCCGCTCGGCCATCAGTACAAGATTCATCTCGACAACCTTGGCAGCCATCCGATCCGGACCGAGCTTGGCCTGAAAGCCGAGAGCGTATCGTGGGCGTATCGCTTGAAGACGAATTTTCGGCTCGAGCATGGCTGCGTTCTGTGGACAAGCCGTTAGCGCGCGTGACGAATTCAATCCGGCGGACTAAGATTCGCTGCGATGATCGATGACACGGGCGTTGGCTGCCGCAGTTGCGGTGCTATTAATCTGTTAGGCGTCGAGCGCTGTGCCGGATGCGGCAAGGCGCTGACGGCCGATTGCCCGCGATGCCATAATGCGACCGCGCCCGATGCGCGGTTTTGCAGTCAGTGCGGAGTTCCTCTTCATGACCATGCCGATGAGAGTGACGGTGAACGTCGGCAGCTCACCGTCTTGTTCTGCGATATGGTCGGCTCGACCGAGATGGCCGCGCGGCTCGAGGACGAGGACTATCGAGAGATCGTGCGCCTCTACCATGGCGTGGTCGTCGATGCCGTCAATGATTACAAAGGATACGTCGCGCAATATCTCGGCGACGGCATTGTCGCTTACTTCGGCTGGCCGAAAGCCTCGGGCGATGATGCTGAGCGCGCGGTCCGCGCCGCACTCGAGATTCTCGCGGGACTCGAACGAGTCAATCGCAACCTGCGCGAGGATCGGCGGCTCGCCGCGCGCGTCGGGATTCATACCGGAAGAGCCATTCTGAGCGAGATCGGCGCGGGCGCCCGCCGCGAGACGACGGCGCTTGGCGAAACGCCGAACGTGGCGGCGCGCGCGCAGGCCCTGGCCGCGGTCGGCTCGGTGGTGATCACGGAAGCCACCAACAACCTTATCGGCGGCCGGTTCGTCGTCGAACCTCTCGGTCCGTTCGCGATCAAGGGGCTTACGCGGCCGATGCCGCTTTATCGCGTGTTGCAACTGACGGGCGTACGGAACCGGCTGCACCTGCAGGACCGCGTCAGTCCATTTATCGGCCGTCATGCCGAGCTGACCACGCTGATCGAACGCTGGGACCAGGCTTCACGCGGCGCCGGACAGGTGATCGTCGTGCGGGGCGAGCCGGGGATTGGCAAATCGCGCCTGGTGCGGCAATTCGCCGAAGGCCTCAGGGCGACGCCGCATACCTGGATCGAGGGTTATTGTTCGCCGTTTTCGAGCAGTACGCCGTTTGCGCCGATAATCGACGGGCTCACGCGCGCCTTCCTGCAGGCCGACGAGAAAGCGTCGATAGGGCTGGGACGTATCCAGCGGGCGCTGGCCGCCGCTGCCCCGGAACTCGAAGGGGCGCTGCCGGTCATCGCCGAGATGCTCAACGTTCCACCCAGTGCCGGCTACACGCCGCTGCTGTCGTCACCCGAGCAAAAACGCGCGCGCTTTATGGACGCGATTGTTGACTGGATCCTGGCGCTGGCCCGGCTCCAGCCCTTCGTCGCGGTACTCGAAGATACGCAATGGGCGGATCCTTCGACGCTCGAACTGGGGGAGCGTCTGGTCCGACTAAGTCAAAACTCTGCGCTGATGCTGATCTATACCGCGCGCCCGGAGTTCAACGATGCCGGGATAGTCGCGGATCGCGCGCTGCGTCTCGACCTGGGAAGGCTCAGCCCCGAGGAAACCGTGGCGTTGGCCCGGGCCTCTGCAACCAATGGAGGGGAGGAGACGGTCGGCCTATTCGCCGAACGCAGCGGCGGTATTCCGCTGTTTGTCGAAGAGCTGGCGCGGATGATGGCCGCCCGGGGTGGCGAGCCGTCACGTTCGGGCGAGATTCCCGCGACCCTGGCCGACCTGCTGATGGCGCGCCTCGACGGCAGTGGTAGCGCCAAGGAGATCGCGCAGATAGCTTCGATCTTCGGCCGGGAATTCACCTATCCGCTGCTGCGAGCGGTCAGTGCGCAACCCGACGATCAGCTAACCAGCCGACTGCAGCAACTGCTCGACGCCGATTTGATTCAGGCCCGCGGCGATTTCCCGCAGACGCGCTACCTGTTCAAACACGCTCTGATTCGCGACGTCGCCTACGAGTCGCTGCTGCGCGTCCGTCGACGCGCTCTGCATAACGCGGCCGCGCAGGCGCTCACCGACAAGTCGGATCCGGCAACGCTTGCCTACCATCATGCGGGTGCCGGTAATCTCGAGGCGGCAAGCCGCGCATGGCAGGCTGCCGGCGACGCCGCGGCGCGGCGCGGGTCGTTGACGGAAGCGTCGACCTTGTATGCGAGGGCCATCGCCGCCATCAGCGACGCTCCGCGGTCCGATGCTTCGGACCAGCTCGAAATGTCGCTTCAGATGTCGCAGGCGTCCATGCTCTCGGCGCTCAAGGGCCTGGCCTCGCCCGAGGCGGAGAAAGCCTACAATCGCGTGCGTGAGCTCGGCAGCCGTGTGCGACCGAATCGCTCGATGGCTTTGCTCGGTTTATGGCAGATGCACGCGACGCGCGGCGAAGGTCGCGCGGCGCAGACCGTGGCTGAGCAACGCCTGAAGATCGCCGAGCATGAAGGCAATGCCACCGCGCTCTGCTGGTCCCATCTCGCCCTCGGTATGACCCTGTTCCATCGCGGTGGCCTGCGGCAGAGCCTCGATCATCTGCGCAAGGCCGTCGACTACTATGGGGGTCACGACCGCGCTGCGGCGTTCGACGCTGGTCCGTTGGCGATGGCGTATCTCGCCGTGGCGTTTGTACTGATCGGCGAAACCGCCCAGGCGCGGGAGCAGTCAGCGGCTTCGCTGCGCGCGGCGCGGGAGCTCGAATCACCCTCGACAATCGCCTACTGCATGTTGAACAAGGCGGCAATGCATTGGTTCCTGCAGGAGCAGGGCGAGGTTCGGCAGACGGCACAGGAAGGCATGGAGTTTGCCCGCGCCCATGGGCTCGAACAACTGGCCTGCGGCCTCGAGGTTTACGCCGGATGGGCGACGACGGCGAACGAAGAATCCGCCGATGCGCCTGAGCGCGTACGCCGCGCCATCGCCGGCTGGCTCGCCAACGGCCAGCGCCTGCCTCACGCCTGGTACCTCTCGATCCTCGCTTCGGTACAGGCGCGCGTGGGTGAAATCCCCGCCGCGCTGGCGACGCTCGACGAGGCGGCGGCGGCGGTCGGCGAGATGCTGCTAGAGGAGACGATTGTGCTCTGTACGCGTGCGGAAACGCTTCGACTGGCAGGAGATCTTCACCGCGCGGAATGCGCGTGGCTCGAAACGATCGCTTCGGCGAAGCGCAACGATGCGCATCTTTACGTTGAACGCGCCAGAATGGCACTCGCTGAGAAGGCGGCTTGATGAGCCCGGGCGTCGCGCCGCAAAAGGGAGGAAAAATGGTCGGCAGCAAATCTCCGCAGGAAGCCTTGATGCGCCTCACGCAGGCCTATGTGCACGTGCTGAAAGGATCCGCGCGCGCGGCCGTCGAAGGCTTTCAAAACTATTCCGGCGCGCTTACCCACGAAAACCTTTTTGAGCGCAGCATCGTCGAGAACGGCTTCATGAAGGGCCTGGTTGCGGGATGGGCCACGGCGCTCTACGAGAGCGCGATGCTGGCCGAGCAGGCCTTCGGCATCTGGCGCGGCGATGAGCCTTTACCTGCGCGCGGCGGCCGTCCGCAGAACGATCGCAACCGGCGATCGCGGCCAAAACGGCGACCTCGCGCCACCTGATCGTCTTTTGTCAATCCCTCCTTTCGTCCGATGGCGCCGACCCGGCAAAGAGTGGTTGTGTGCCGGGTTAAGTCAGGCCGTTGAGCGGCGGAGGAGCGTCAAATGGCGTCAGCGGGGAAGCCGAATATCCTCGTATTGTGGGGTGACGATATTGGCTGGTGGAATATCAGCTACAACAATCGCGGCCAGATGGGTTATTGGACGCCTAATATCGACCGCATCGGGCATGAAGGAGCAACCTTTACTGACTATTATGGTCAGCAAAGTTGCACGGCCGGCCGCGCCGCGTTCATCACCGGTCAGAACCCGATTCGCACCGGTCTGACCAAGGTCGGCATGCCGGGAGCGGACCTGGGTCTTCGCCCGGAGGATCCGACCATCGCCGAACTGCTGCAGCCCCTCGGCTACGCTACAGGGCAGTTCGGCAAGAACCATCTCGGCGACAAGGACGAATTCCTGCCGACCATGCACGGCTTCGATGAGTTCTTCGGCAATCTCTACCATCTGAACGCCGAAGAAGAGCCCGAGGATCCTGACTATCCGAAGGATCCGAATTTCAAAAAACGTTTCGGACCGAGAGGCGTATTGCATTGCCGGGCGGATGGCAAGGGAGGCCAGACGGTTCAGGATACCGGTCCGCTCACGCGAAAGCGCATGGAAACCATCGATGACGAGGTTACCGCGAAGGCTCTTGATTTCCTCGACCGCGCTCATCAAAACGACCGCCCGTTCTTCCTGTGGTACAACACCACCGGAATGCACTTCAGGACCCACTGCGCCGAGCGCCACAAGGGCAAGAGCGGGCAGGGTGACTACAACGATGTAATGGTAGCTCACGATGAGCATATCGGCGTGATGCTGAAAAAGCTTGACCAACTGGGTATCGCTGAAAACACTATCGTTATCTATTCGACGGACAACGGACCGCATTACAATAGCTGGCCCGACGCCGGTATCACGCCGTACCGTGCCGAGAAAAACACCAACTGGGAAGGCGGCTGGCGTGTTCCAGTTTTCGTGCGTTGGCCCGGGGTTATCAAGCCTGCCACTGTATATAACGATCTCGCTTCGCATCAGGACTGGCTACCGACTCTGCTGGCTGCGGCGGGCGAGCCGCAAATCTGCGAACGGCTGCTGAATGGCTATTCTGCGGGCCACAAACATTTCAAAGTACATATCGATGGGTTTGATTTGACCCCTTACCTCAGGGGCGAAGTCAGGCAGAGTCCCCGGCAGTTCTTTTTCTATATCAGCGACGACGGGGACATCCTGGGCATCCGCATGGGCGACTGGAAGGTTGTCCTGATGGAGCAACGGGCAAAACAGTTGATGTGCTGGTTCGAGCCATTCGTGAAGCTGCGCGCGCCCAAGATGTTCAACCTAAGACGCGATCCTTTCGAGCGCGCCGACGAAAACTCGAATACCTACTGGGACTGGGTGTTGGCGCACGTGTACATGATGTACCAGATGCAGGAGATAGTGGCCGAACAGATCAAGGGATTTGCCGCTTTTCCCCCGCGACAGAGACCGTCGTCGTTTAATCTTGACGCGGTGCTGCGTCAGCTCACGGAGGTTGGCGGCAGCGGCTACCATTGAGCGAGCAAGGTCCCTCTTCGATCTCGGAAACATTCAGGCTTGCCCCAGGGCCTCTGCAGATGCCGACAGTAGCGTTGGATCAGGCGACCGCGCTGGCGCTGGATCGGACCCGCGCGGCGTTCGAGCGCACCATGATGGCGTGGATACGAACGGGCACGTCGCTCATCACCTTCGGGTTTACGATTTATAAATTTTTTCAGCTCGAGACTCCGGAAAGATTGCGCGACAGGTACGCGATAGGACCGCGTCAGTTCGCCGTCGCCCTGGTGAGCATCGGGCTGATCGCAATCGTACTGGCGACGATCGAGTACCGGACCAATATCAGGGAGATTCGCCGGCAGGGCGGTCCCGCGCGACTGTCACTGGCGGTGTTTGTAGGGATGCTGACCTCGCTGCTCGGAATTCTGGCGATTATCTTGATCATCTTTCGCGAATGAGGTGCGACGCGTCATTGTCGGCAGCGGTCCGGGGTTGATCCGCGCGAACGAGGAGCCGGTGGTCAGGCCCGGGATCGCGCGGGCTTCTTCAGGAAGAAGAGCAGGATCAGCGCAAGCGCATTGAGCGCCGCGCTCAGACAGAAGGCCGCGCCATAGCTGCCGGTTGCGGTATAGACGTATCCGGCGATCAGCGGACCGAAGGCAGCCGGCGAACCGGCCAGCGCAAAAATGAAGCCGACGATCTCGCCGACCGCGAGACGGCCGAAGAAATCGCCGATAAGCGCCGGGAACAGCGCGCTGATACCGCCGTAGGAAAAGCCGAACAGCGCCGCGCATGCATAGAGCAGACCGAGGCCATCGGTGACCATCAGGCCGCCGAAGGCCAGGGCTTGACAAGCCAGGCAGAGGCCGAGCGTAGCGACGCGACCAAAACGATCGGAAATGGCGCCGATCAGCAGGCGACCGGCGAAGCCCGCGAAGCCGATGACGCTGATGGTCATGGCAGCGCGGAAGTGCGAAATGCCCAAATCCTCGGCGAACGGCACGATGTGGACCATCGGCAGGAACACGACGATCCACGTCAGCGTGAAAATCACATCGATCAGCCAGAAGGCTCCGGTGCGACGTGCCTGCTCCAGGGTCCAGTGATCGTCGGCGACCGGGACGGGCACGTTTTCCAGCGCGTCGTCGTCTTCGCCGGACTCACCGTCCGGCACGAGCCCGAGCCGCTCGGGATCGCGCACGATCAGCGCTGCGCATGCCGCGAGAATCACGGTGCCGAATGCGCCGAGAATAACGTATGCGCCGCGCCAGCCCCATCGGGCAATAAGAGCAGTTACGAGCGGCGGGAAAATGAACATCCCGAAACTGGTGCCGCTCGAAGTGATACTCAGTGCGAGACCGCGTTTGCGCGTAAACCATCGCACGACCGTGGCATTGCATGGAACGTAGGCGGCGCTCATCCCGGTCGCTGCCACCACGCCGAGCGCGAGATAGAGCTGGCCGAGGCTGTGCGCCGCGCCGATCAGCATCACACCGCCCCCGAGCAGCAGAGCGCCGACCGTTACAACGATCCGCGGCCCCAACCGATCGGTGAGGCGGCCGGAGACCATTCCGAGCGCGCTATATATGAATACATACACGGAATAGGGCAGGGAGAGTTGACTGCGGCTCCATCCGGTGGTTGTTGCGATCGCCGGCAGCACGACGCCGTAACTGAACTGGATACCGTAGGCGATGCTCAGAACGCTGAAAGTCGCGGCAACGATCACCCAGCCATAGAAGAGGCCTGAATGGTCGGGTGACGGCGGCGCAAGCGGCATCCGCGCATCGGGGCGGGTTTCACTCACGATCCGGGTTCCCATCGAGGACTGTTCTGGCAGAAGAATCTGCCAATTGCACGCCGCCATTTGCGGCCTTCGCTTCAGTCGGAGCATACTGACGGCGATTCAGTCGCACCGGGAGGAGCGTCGATGAAACTTGGCCTGACGATCGGCTATTCGGGAGCGGACATGCGGGTGCCGATCGAACGTATCCTGCGCGCGGAGAAACTCGGGTTCGATTCGGTCTGGACCGCCGAAAGTTACGGCTCCGATGCGATCACGCCGCTCGCCTATATTGCGGCATTGACCAAACGCATACGTCTAGGCACGGGCGTGATCCAACTGGCCGCGCGCACGGCGGCGAACGCCGCGATGTGCGCCGGCACGCTCGACGCGCTCGCCGGCGGCAATCGTGTGATTATCGGGATCGGCGTGTCGGGTCCGCAGATCGTCGAGGGATGGTACGGCGAGCCGTGGGGCCGCCCTTACTATCGACTGCGCGACTACGTGACGATCATGCGCAAGATTTTCAAGCGTGAGGGTCCGGTGACTCATGCAGGCAAGGAAATCTCGCTGCCCTACAACGGACCGGGGGCGAGCGGCCTCGCGAAGCCACTGCGTTCGATCCTGCACATGAATCCCAGTATTCCGATCATGCTCGGAGTCGAGAACGAGGCGACGGTGAAACTCTGCGCCGAGCTTTGCGACGGCCTCCTGCCGCTGGGCTTTGTGCCGGGTTCGATGGCACATTATCGGCCGTGGCTCGAAGAAGGTTTTCGACGTGCGGGCGGCGGTAAGTCGTTCGAAAACTTCGATATCTTTCCGATCCTACCCATCGTGATCGAAAACGACGTCAAGGCGGCGTTCGCGCGGATGAAGCCGAATATCGCGCTCTATGCGGGTGGGATGGGCGCGCGCAGCAAGAATTTCCATAACGAACTGATGAAGCGTCAGGGCTTTCCCGAAGCCGCGGCACGCGTGCAGGAGCTCTTCCTTGCCGGACGCAAGGAGGAGGCCGCTCAAGCGGTGCCGGATGAGCTTTGCGATTTGCGTGCGCTCGTCGGACCGCCGGATCGGATCAAGGCGCGTTGGCGCGCCTGGGCGGATTCCGGTGCGACCGGGTTCCTGGTCCAGGCCACGCAGGACGCGGCGCTGGAACTGATCGCGAAGGTTGCGGATCTGCCTCCCGGCTGACGCGTTGGCGCTGCGGCCGGCTGAAGAAGCTTCAGGGCGCAGCGTCTTTTTCGGCGCAGAGAGGATGTGCAGGGACTCTCGCGGCATGCGGCGTGGTCGAGGCGCGGCGCCCGACGCCATAGCGTGGGGCGCACTTTTATAGTAAGCGTTTACTTTCCGGCTCGAAGACCAGTCGAGACTTCATCTATGCCCCTCTCGCGCGACGCAGTCGTTTCGCCCGGCGCTCCCCCGCGAGCTCGACGCCGCGGCCGTCCGCCCCTGCGCGAGAGTCTCGACGGCAAATCCACCCGTGATCGGCTCCTCGATGCGGCTGCGGAACTCTTCGCGCGCAAGGGCTACGATGCGACCTCGGTGGATGCGATCGCCGAGCGCGCCGGGCTGACGGTGGGCGCGCTTTATCGGCACTTCAGCGGCAAAGGCGAACTGCTGCTCGACGTGATGCGTCATGCGCTGACCGCGCTGCCGATTGCCCATCATATGCGTGGTGATCGGGGACGCGCGGAGCTGCTGCCCGAGATGGTCGCATTGTATATCGCCCCCTCCGCCCGCCAGCTTCGTCAGATAACCGTCGAGCTGCATCGCGTGGCCAGCCGCGACCGTCGGGTCGGCCGCATGTTGCGTGAGTTCAGTGAGCGCATGGCGCGCGATACGCGCACGAGAATCGAGACCGGGCGCGCGCAGGGAATGATTGTCGCCGACCATGACGCCGACCTCGCGGCGCGTCTGCTGATGGTGCTGATTGCCGGCTTGACGCATCTCGATACCCTCTATCCGCAACTGGCCGGCGACGCGGCCTGGCGCGATCTGGTGCAGAAGACCGTCAGGTGGCTGCTGGGAATCGAGACGCCGCCGGGTCGTCGGAGCTGAGTCAGCCATTTGCGCGGACCCGGCGCGACTGCCTATCATTCACCAGGGATGGCGCGATAATGCCAGTGGAAACAGAGTCGCATCCGATTCTTGAGGCGGCGCGCGCGCTCGCACCGATGATTCGCGAGCAGGCGAACGCTATCGAAGCGGGCCGCAGGTTAACCCCCGGAATCGTGCAGGCGATGAAGGACGCCGGCATCTTCGGCATGACGATGCCGCGGGCCTGGGGCGGACCGGAGCTCGATCTGATCATGCAGGTGCGCGTCATCGAGGCGCTCGCCGAGGCTGATGGGTCAGTCGGCTGGTGCGCGATGATCAACAGCGACGGCGGTTACTTCGGCGCCTGCCTCGACGAGAGCGTCGCCCGCGAGATGTATCGCGATTTGCAGACGCCCACTGCGAGCAGTCTCATCTTCGTCGGCCGCGCCGAGAAGGCCGCTGGCGGCTATCGCGTCAAAGGCCGCTGGCCGTTCTCGAGCGGGTGCACGCACAGCGGCTGGATCTTTCTGACCTGCGCGATTTACGAAAACGGCGAGGAACGGAAGCTGCCCAACGGGTTTCCCGAGCGGCGCGTGTGTGCGCTGCGCGCGGCGGACTGCGAAATCCTCGATACCTGGTACACCACCGGACTGCGCGGCAGCGGCAGTAATGATATTGCGGTGCACGACGCCTTCGTTCCGGAAGAGCGCTCGATGCCGTTCCCGTTCCGACCGCGCCGGTCCGAGCCGCTTTATCGGTGGCCGCTGACGTTTCTGCTCAATGCCCCGGGGATTGCGCTGGGTGTGGCGCGCGGTGCGATCAACAGCTTCGTCGAGCTGGCGACGCGCAAGCCGACCACGATCAGCGCCTCAATGGGGCGGCCGGTGATGTTGTGCGATGAAGCGTACGCGCAGGCGGCGCTGGCGCGCGCCGAGGCCTTGGTCGGTTCGGCGCGATCGTATATCTACGAAGAAACCGCGGCGCTCTGGCGATGCCTCCTGAACGGCGAGAAGCTCTCGCTGCGCCAGCGCGGAACTTATCGCCTGGCGCTGGCCCACGTGCACGAGGCCTGTCTCGAGGCCGTCCAGGGCCTGTACAAGGTGGTGGGTGGATCGGCCGTGTATGCGTCGAACCCGCTGGATCGCCGGCTGCGCGACCTGACGACCGTCAATCAGCACACCATCAACTCCCCGAAGCTCCAGGAAACAGTCGGCAAGATTCTCTTCGGCATGGACGTCCTCGACGCGCTGATCTAACTCGACGATGGCGCGCGTTCATCCGAGCGCCATCATCAGCGGCGCCGTCGAGTTGGCTGATGACGTTGAAATAGGCCCGTTCTGCCTGCTCGACGGCCGCATCCGCGTCGGCCCGCGCACACGTCTCGTCAGCCACGTCACGATTCTCGGCGATACCACGATCGGCGCGGAAAATGTTATTCATCCGAATGTCGTGATCGGCGATGAGCCGCAGGATATCGCCTATACGGGCGGTCCGCGCCGCGTGCAAATCGGTGATCGCAACGTCTTTCGCGAGGGCGTGACAATCCATCGCGCGAGCGAGCACGGCGAGGTCACGATCATCGGGAACGACAATTTCTTTATGCAGAATGCCCACGCGGCGCACGATTGTCGGGTCGGGAACTCGACGATCATCGCGGGCGGCGCGCTGCTTGCGGGCTGGGTCGAGGTCGGGGATCGCGCGCTCGTCTCCGGCAACTGCGTGGTTCATCAGTACGTCCGGATCGGGCGGCTCGCGATGTTACGCGGCCTCAGTCGCACGAGTCGCGACGTGCCACCATTCTGCCTGATGGACCTGACGCATACCGTGCGCGGTATCAATGTTGTCGGCCTGCGGCGCGCCGGCGTCAGTGCCGGCGCGATCCGCGCGCTCCGTCAGGCGTTCGCGATACTCTTCGGCGAGCGGCGCAACCTCCGCCTGGCGCTGCAGAACCTGGAAGATCGCGGGCCGATGGTGCCCGAAGTCGCCGAAATGGTCGCCTTTATCCGGGCGAGCAAACGGGGCGTTGCGTTCGGCATGAAAGCCGGCGGGGAGGATCCGGCGGACTAGGCTTTGGCGGGGCGCCGGCGCAGCGTCTTGACCGATCCGTCGCGCGCGGCGACCAGCACGAGATCCGCGATGCCGAGGAAAAGACCGGTGCCGACCACGCCGGGGATCGCCAGCAGATCACGCTCGAGGCGGCGCGGATTCGCGATCTCTTTGACCGCGCAGTCGACGATATAGTTGCCGTTATCGGTGACGAACAGTTGGCCGCTGTCGGTCGCGCGCGGACGTGGTTTCAGGCCGCGCCGGGCAATTTCCTGCGTTGCGTAGGGGAGGGCGAACGGCACGATCTCGATCGGCAGCCGCCCGCGCTTGCCGAGCCGACGCACCAGCTTCTCTTCGCCGACGAGAAAAATCCGCCGGCGCGAGGCGGCCGCGACGACCTTCTCACGGACCATGGCGCCGCCCCATCCTTTGATCATGTTCAGCTTCGGATCGACCTCGTCGGCGCCATCGAAATCGAGATCGAGCCGGTCGACTTCGCTCAGCTCAACCAGCGGGATGCCGAGGGCAGTCGCCAGCTCTGCGCTGGCATTCGACGTCGGGACGCCGCGCACTCCGAGCATCACCTCGGCGAGGGCGCGAATGAACGCCGTGGCGGCGTGACCGGTACCTAGACCGATGGTCTGTCCGGGCTTGACGTAGCGAATCGCGTAGCGGCCAAGCGCTTCGAGACTCTCGGCCGGTACGGGGGGCTTGGCTTTGATCCCGGGCTTGCGCGACGAACGGCGGGCGGAGGCCATCGTGAGTCTTGCGCGCTCAGCCCTTGCCCGTGCGGATCAGGTTCATGAATTCCTGACGCGTTTCAAGATGGGTCCGAAAGCGCCCCAGCATCGCCGACGTCGTGACGTACGAGTTCTGCTTTTCGACACCGCGCATGCGCATGCAGAGATGCTCGGCTTCGAGCACCACGGCAACGCCGAGCGGCTTGATCTCGTCCATGATCGTCTGGGCAATCTGCGTGGTCAGCCGCTCCTGCACCTGCAGCCGCCGCGCATAGATTTCGACCATCCGCGCAATCTTCGAGAGGCCGACAATATGTCGATTCGGCAGGTACGCGATGTGCGCCTTGCCGTTGAACGGCAGCAGATGATGCTCGCACAAGGAGTAAAAGTCGAGGTCCTTGCAGAGGATCATCTCCTGGTAGTCCTCTTCGGTGAAAAGCGCGCCGTTGATGGCGTCCTTCGGATCCTGATGATAGCCGCGGGTGAGGAACTCGTAGGCTTTGACCACCCGCAACGGCGTCCGCTGGAGCCCCTCGCGTGTAGGATCCTCGCCGATAAAGCGAAGGAGTTCGCGCACCGCCTCCTCGGCGGATGCCTGATTAGCCATATCGGGACCGATCCTCTGTCTCATCGCAGCCTTCCGTGCTGCTGCGGTGTTCTTCATGTCAACCCCTGATGTTTGCGCCAGGCCGATATCAGTTCTATGGCAAGTGAGGGTCCGCCGCCGCTCATAATATCGAATCCGGCGACCTCGCCCAGCAATGCGTCCATGAGAGCGAGGCTATGGTCCAGCGAAGCGCGGCGGGCGTCTTCCTCGGTCATTTCGGCGTAACGCTCGAAATGTGCGGCGGCACCCTGCAGATCCGTAATCTTCTCCTTCATATAGGACGCCATCGAGCCGCGCTTTACCGGAAGAATTCCAATCAGCACGCGGAGGCCGTAACGATGAGCTTCATCGGCGAAACGCCGCGCCGTATCGCGGTCGAAAACCGGCTGTGTGATGACAAAACGGGCGCCGCCCTCGGCCTTGCGGCGCAGCAGATCGAACTCCCGCGCGAGATCGGCGCGATTCGGATTGGCGACCGCGCCGGCGAGCAGATTGGGGAGGGTTTTCAGCAGGCGCTTGCCTTCGCCCGTATCACCGCGATTCAGATCGGCGATCATCCGCAGCAGTCCGAAAGGATCGATATCGTTCACGGGACGCGCGCCCGCGCTGCCGTCGGCCGGCAGGCGGTCGCCGCGCAGAGCCACAATAGCCTCGACGCCGACCACCGCGGCGCCCAGCAAGTCCGAGCGGAGCGCGAAGCGGTTGCGATCGCGACACGACACGTTAAGGGCGATCCGCAGGCCATAGCGGCTTCTGAGCAGCGCGGCGAAGACGAGCGGCGACATCTTAACGCGCCCCAAAGCGTTGTCAGCCAGATTGATCACATCGACCAGCCCGCGCAACGCCCCCAGTTTGGCGAGCAGCGACTCGACCGCGATACCGCGCGGTGGCGCGACTTCAAGCCATAGCTGAGATTTGTGGTCGATGGAGTTGTCGAACAGCGCAGTCAAGCCAGCCGGGTCCCGCGATTGAGTTGGTCCAGGGCCCGCTTGTACTACGTGAGCCCGCAAATTGGAATCAGGCCTTCAGTCGCTCGTTGGCTTTGACCTTCTGATACTTACGGTAATCGTAGCCGGTCGCCATCGCCATCAGCAGAGCTTCCATGCCGCCTTCCTTTTCGCGGCGCAGGACTTCGAGACGTTCAAGGAATTCATGAAAATCCTTATGGATACGCTCGTCGTCGTTCCTCGGCGTCAGAAAAAAATCCTGCAGGCGAGTGACGGTGAAGCGCAACGACGAAAAGCGCAGCTCGTTCGGGAAGGCGTCCCACTCGGCCAGCGACAAGGTCCTGACCGTTTCATAACCCTGCAGCAGGTACCGGAACCGCTCCAGCGAGTAGCCGCCATCGACGAAGCAAAGCGCGTTGACCGCGGTGGCGAGATCAAAGATGAATTTGCCGCGGCAGGCCGCTTCAAAATCGAGCATCGCCGTCAGCTTCTCACCGCGAAAGAGCACATTATCGCAGAACAGGTCGCCGTGAATGATCCCCTTCGGCAGTTTGCTTTCGAGATACTGCCCGAGATAGTCGATCTCGTCCTCGAGCGTGCGGGTGATCTTGCGGAAGTAGTTGGGCAACCGGTTGCGGACGCTCAGATAAAGGTCCGAGATACGCTCGAAGCTGAACCGGTTATCGATCCCCTTTTTGTAGGCGCGGCCGATAACATGGAGTTCGCCGAGCGTGCGTCCGATCGTCTCCAGTTGCGTTGGTCGCAAACGCTCGGCCGGAATCACTTTGCCGTCATAGAATCGATACACCGACGTGCATTTGTCATTAAGAAAACGGTAATAGCGGTTGTAGCGATCCTGCAGCGGATGGGGGCAGGGGAAGGAATGCTTGCGCAGGAAGGCCAGCAGGTCGATTTCGCGGCGGACCTCCGCTTCCCCTTTTACCTCGTCGACGCGCAGCAGAAAACGTCCGCGTACCGCCTCGACAAGGAAATTCGAATTGACCGAACCCTGGGGAATTCCGACCAGCCTGACGATGCGTCCAAAACCATAATCCTCAGCAAGTTCCTCGAGAAATTCTTTGCTGGGCTCGGTATAGACGGCCATTTATTTATCGCGCAGCCACCAGGGTGCCCGCAAGTCTAGGACGAGATCATCGGATCGTCAACTGGCGGTAACGAACGGGTAGTCGCGGTACCGCTGTTACCCGGTCATGACCTGCCGGCGCGCGATGCCGTTTGCCGATGCGCTTACCAGCCGAACGCCCAGCTCACGATAAACGCCGCCACCAGCGCAAGCCCGAACTCGAACTGCAACTGCCCCGAACGCGCCATCGCCTGGTTATGCGCTTCGGCGCCGCCTTCGCCGGAAACCAGGCGAATCTGATCGAGCGCGCGGGGAAGTGTCAGCAGCACCGCCACCGACGGCCAGGGAATAAGACGCAGGCCGATGCAGACCATGACCAGCACGTAGGCGAGCGTATCGCAGATAATCAGCTCGAGGCGTCCCGCGCGCCGCCCGATGAGCGCCGCGACAGTCCACTTGCCATGTTTGCGATCATTGTCGATATCGCGCAGGTTGTTGGCCTGCAGGAGGCTCGAACAGAGCAGACCCATCGCGCAGCCGACCAGCCCTGCGGCCCAGGAGAACTGTTCCGCGCCGACGTAGTAGGCGCCGAGGACGTAGCCGGGGCCCATCAGCGCGAAAACCATGAAATCGCCAAGGCCGCGATAAGCCAGTGACAAGGGGGCCGCAGTATAAAAGTAGGCACCCAGCACGCCGATCAGGCCGAGCACCAGAATCGGCCAGCCGCAGACCATCACCAGTCCGAGACCGATTAGCGAACCGAGTGCGAAGCAAACCAGGCCGCCGAGGCGGATCTGCTCGGCCGACAGCAGGCCCTGCTGGATCACCAGCCCCGGCCCGAACGCGTCGGGCGATTCCCAATTATCGAGGTCCGTGCCTTTGACGTAATCGTAGTAGTCGTTGACCATGTTGGCGCCGGCCTGCAAGAGCATCGCGGCGACGACGGCTGCGACGTAACGCGCCACCGGGAATGCGTGGGCTGCATAAAACGCCAGAAATGATCCGACGGTGACGCTCATGAACGGCATCGCCAGCGTGAACGCGCGGCTCGCCTGAAGCCAAATCCTGATAACACCCGGCTGCCCGCCCGGATGGGGCATCGTCGCAGTTTGATCCATCAGCCGATTCTCCGCGGTGATTGCGCACCACCTTGGGAATCGAGGGAAGCATCCATCGCGCGGCGGCGCAAGCGCTCCGGGTTGGCTTCGCGGAGAATTCTGCAGCGGGGCCAAGCGTCATCCGTTGCGCGATCGTATCGCAATTCACGATGTCATTTTGATGGCCGAGTCCCCGGTGGAGCGACTATACTGAGGCGATGGCGTGGCTGCGCACCGCCGACGAGCTAGGCTTCCGACTCGAACTCGAGCATCCGCCGCGGCGCATTGTTTCACTGGTGCCGAGTTGGACCGAAACGCTGTTCGCACTGGGCAAGGGCGACGCCCTGGTCGGTGTGACGCGCTACTGCGTTGAGCCGCCGGAGGCGCGATCGTTGGCCCAGGTGGGCGGGACCAAAAATCCGAATATCCAACAGATTGTGCAACTCGCTCCTGACCTGGTAATCGCCAATGCCGAGGAAAACCGGCGCGAGGATATCGAAGCGTTAAGAGCGGCCGGGGTTACGGTCTTCACCACCTATCCGCGCCGCGTCAGCGCCGCCGTCGAATCGATCATCAAGCTGGGCGAGGTCGCGGATTGTGCAGCGGCCGCCGGCGCGATGGCGCGGGAGATCGTCCGCGCGGTCAGCGAGATCGAAACGCAGGTCGGCGTTTGGGCGAAGTTGCGCTTCCGCGTGTTCTGCCCCATCTGGAAAAATCCGTGGATGACCTTTAACGCCGACACCTATGCGCACGACGTGTTGCGGATGCTCGGCTTCAACAATATCTTCGCCGCGGCCGGCGAGCGCTATCCGCGCACCACGCTCGAAGCCGCCGTCGATCTGCGCCCGGATTTCATCTTCCTGCCGAGCGAGCCGTACGAGTTTGACGCCGCCGACGTCGAGGAGTTGAAGCCGGCGCTGCCGGCCGGCCTCAGTCGGCGGGTCGTGCTAATCGATGGTCGCGAGTTGCATTGGTATGGCGCCCATATGGTCGCCGGCCTGAAATCGCTGAACGCGCTGCTCTCGCGCGTGCGCGCGGCGACTGTCTGACGCGATTACCGCCGGACGCACGGATTGCCGGGGTGAAAATTATGGGGGAAGAGAAAAAGCACACTGAAGATCTGCTGATTCTCTGGCGCGAGCACCTCACCCACGAATTCTCGACGCGCAACGTCGAGGCGACGCTCGCGACCATGACTGACGACGCCTACGTCAACCATATTCCGGTACTTACGGGAGGACTCGGCAAGGAGCAGTTGCGCGAGTTTTACGCGCGCCGCTTCATTCCGCGGATGCCGCCCGACACGAGCATCACTCCGCTGTCCACGACGGTCGGCGCCGATCAGATCGTCGACGAGATGATCTTCGAGTTCACCCATACGATCACGATGGACTGGATGCTTCCCGGGGTTGCGCCAACCGGCAAACATGTGAAGGTGCCGGTGGTCGCGATCGTCCGTTTCCGTGACGGCAAGCTGGCGCATGAGCATATCTACTGGGATCAAGCGTCGGTGCTGGTGCAGATCGGACTGCTCAGCAGCGACAAACTTCCCGTAGCGGGAGTGGAGAGCGCCGTGAAAGCGCTCGATCCCAACGCACCCGCGAACGCGCTTATCGCGCGCGCCGAATGATCCAGCGGGCGTGTTTCCGTTGACCGAGGGACCTCCGGCTTGAAGCGGACGCGCGCCGCATGCGAAGGTCTGTCAAATGAACTCGAAAGGCGGCACTCGCGCATGGCCGACGAAGTAGTCAGGATCGAACGCTCGGAAAACCATCTCACGTTGACGCTCAATCGTCCGGAAAAGCGCAATGCGATCAATCGCGCGATGACCGAAGCGCTCGACCAGGCGCTGGCCGTGGTCGAGAACGACAGGGAAATCCGGGCCGTCATTATTCGCGGCGAGGGCCGGGGTTTTTGCTCCGGTCTCGACCTGCGCGACCTCGAACAGACCGGCGCCGGCGGGATTCCCTTCGACAAGGTGATAAGTCGGCTCGGCGCCTGCCCGGTGCCGACGATCGCCGCTATCCACGGTGAAGCGCTGACGGGCGGGCTCGTCCTCGCGCTTTTCTGCGACCTGCGGATTGCCGGCGCCGGCGCGCGGCTCGGCATGACGCCGGCCCGTATCGGCTATCTGCCGACGTACTGGATTTTCCGCAAATTTGTCGAGGTCGTCGGACCTGCCAACGCCGCCGAGATCCTGTATCTCGCCGACCCCGTCGACACCGCGCGGGCGCGCGAGATGGGCCTGGTGCATAAGGTCGTTCCCGATGCCGAACTCGACGCCGCCGCGGTCGCCTGGGCGACCAGGATTGCCGGCAACGCCCCCTTATCGATCCGCGCGATGAAGCGTACGCTCGCCCGGGTGATGAGTCAGGCGTTCGAAGTCGAGCACCAGGACCTCGATGAACTCGGCGCGCAGGTTCGCAGCAGCAAGGACGCGAAAGAGGGCGTGCGTGCTTTCCTGGAGAAGCGCAAACCGGTCTGGCGAGGTGAATAACGCCGGATCCATTCAGGCATCTTTGACGATTCGGACTGACCGGACACGAATCAGCTTACGGAGAATCACATGAGCACCGACGTTTTGCGGCTCGAGCGCCGCCACAACTACGCAACGATTACGCTGAACCGCCCGGAGAAACGCAACGCGCTTAATGAGCCGCTGCTGAAGGCGCTCGATGATGCGTTGATCGCGGTCGAGCAGGACAAGGAGGTTCGCGCGGTGATCGTGCGCGGCGCCGGCGGCAGCTTCTGTTCGGGCCTTGATCTCGCCGAAGCCGACCGGCTCGAGGGCGGACACAGCCCGGTGGGCATCGAACGGGTGTTCCATCGCCTCGAGAACGTCGCGGTGCCAACGATCGCGGCGGTGCAGGGAGCCGCGTTGGCCGGTGGATGCGAGCTCGCGCTCCATTGCGACTTGCGGATCGGTGCCGAGGATCTGCGCATGGGGATGACCGTGGCGCGCGTTGGTCTGCTGGTGCCCTACGATTTCATTCGCAAGCTGATCGAGATAATCGGCGCCGCGAATACTTCATACATCCTTTATACCGCCGAGCCGGTCGATGCCCGGCGCGCGCTCGCGATGGGCATGGTTCATGAAATCGTCGCCAATGAAAAACTCGATGACGCCGCGACGGCTCTCGCCGAAAGAGTTTCCGCAAATGCGCCCCTCTCACTGCGAACGATGAAAAAGAGCCTCCGCCGTTCGCTGAGCGAGTCGAACGACGCTTATCACGATGACATCCTCGAAATGGGACGCATGGTCCGCGCGAGCAAAGACGCGAAGGAAGGGATCCGCGCCTTCCTCGAAAAGCGCAAGCCCAACTGGTGCGGTGAGTGACGAAACCCACGGCGGCAGGGCCGGCGGCCGCTTCGATGTGGTTTTCGCGCTGAACTTCGGCCTGCCCGCGGACTTGCCGGCCAATCGGATAATCGCTGAGGCCGCGCGCCGTTCAAGTCAGGCGCATCAGATCCCGATTTTCTCTGCGCCCGCCGGGATTTTCGATTTTGCCGGGCATCCCACGTCGCTATCGGGCGACTTTCCCGGCTACGTCTCGACCGTCAAACAGGTCGATGCGCTGACCGCCGCCGCGCAGACCCATGGCTGGCGACGCGTACTGGTTGTGGCCGCCCCGCCGCACGCGTGGCGCGCGCTTCGCGATGTTCGCGCGGCGGGGTTCATCGCGCAGATCGACCGGAGCGTTTTCGGCGAGCCGCGTCGCATCTGGTATGCGAAGGAGTCTGAGCATCGCCAGACCACCGCGGCGTGGCGATGGTGGCTTACCTGGGAGTTGCCCGCCCGCGCCGTTATCCTTCTCCGCCGACCATGGTACGAAGCACGTGCGCGCCGTTGAGCAGATGCCCTCGCTCAGGCGATTATCGAGTACATCAGCTTATCGATGATCTGCCCGTCTTTGCGCGCGGCCCGGCGCAGGCGCCCTTCCAACGTGTAACCGTTCTTCTCCAGCACGCGCGCCGAAGCCAGATTGTAGGCAAACACCTGAGCTTGGACGCGCTCGGCGCCAAGTTTGTTAAACGCGTACTCGGTGACGCGCGCCAGCGCTTCACTCGCGATTCCCCGGCCCCAGTAGGGCTCCCCTACCCAGTAACCCACTTCGAGCGATTGCGGATGCTGCTCGGGCAGGCGCTTCAGACCGATACCCCCGATTGCCTGGCCATCGACGTCGATTGCGAATTGTAACTGCGGATCGCCTTCAGCCGCAGTAAGAGCAATCCAACCCTGCCCATCGGCGTGCGTGTACGGATGGGGAAACGGATCGGCGAGGTTGATCCAGATCCGTCGATTATTTGCCAGCCGTATCAGGGAGTCGAGGTCGGCCTCGCGCCATCGCCGGAGTATCAGTCGCACGCCCTCACACCTCGTTCTACCAGGTATCGATGCAGGGGCGCTTTTTGCCGGTGCGCGCCGGCGGCGGCGGGCAGGAGCGCAGACCCGCGACGATCCATCGACGCGATTCCGCCGGATCGATCACGTCATCGATTTCGAAGGTCGAAGCAACATTGATTGCCTTGCCGTGCTGATACATCCGCGCGACCATCTCGTCGAACGCCTGCTTGCGCTTGGCGGGGTCCTCGATTGCCGCCAGCTCGTTGCGATATGCGAGCTTGGCGGCGCCCTCGAGGCCCATCCCACCGAACTCTCCGGTCGGCCACGAGACCGTAAAAATCGGCGCTTTGAAACTGCCGCCGGCCATCGCCTGCGCGCCCAGTCCATACCCTTTGCGAAGGACGATGGTGAAGAAGGGCACGGTCAGGCTGGCGCCGGTGACGAACATGCGACAGGCATGACGCACCAGCGCGGTCTTCTCCACCTCGGGGCCGACCATGATCCCCGGGGTATCGCACAGAAAGAGGAGGGGCAGGTCGAAGGCGTCGCACAATTGCATGAAACGCGCCGCCTTGTCCGCGGCGTCGGCATCGATCGCGCCGGCCAGGTGAGCCGGATTGTTCGCGATAAGTCCCAACGGCCGCCCTTCGATACGGATCAACGCGGTGATCATGCCGATGCCGAAATCGCGACGAAGTTCGAGCACCGAGCCGCTATCCGCCAGCAGGTTGACCACGTTGCGGATGTCGTAAACGCGCAGCCGATTCTCGGGTATCGCGGCGCGCAGGAGACGTTGGTCGGCGGCCGTCCAGTCCTTAAGGGCGCCCTGGAAGTAGGAGAGATAGCGGCGGGCCACGGCCGTTCCCTCAGCCTCGTCCGCGACCGCGATATCGACCACGCCGTTGCGGGTCTGCACGCTCATCGGGCCGACATCCTCGGGGCGATAAACGCCCAATCCCCCGCCCTCGATCATCGCCGGTCCACCCATGCCGAGATTGGTGTCGCGCGCGGCGATCACCACGTCGCAACAGCCCAGAATCGCGGCGTTCCCGGCGAAGCATCGCCCCGAGTTGATTCCTATCAGCGGGACGAGTCCGCTGAGGCCGCCCCAATAATTGAACGCCATGCAATCGAGTCCGATCGAGCTGATGCCGTCGGTATCGCCCGGGCGCCCGCCGCCCCCTTCGGTAAAGAAGATTACCGGCAGCCGCAAGTGCTCGGCGATCTCGAACATGCGATCCTTCTTGCGATGGTTCTGCTGGCCCTGCGTGCCGGCGAGCACCGTGTAGTCGTAGGACATCAGGATGCAGCGGGCGCGGCTTTCGTCGAAGCGATCGGAATTGACCAGGCCGAGTCCGGCAATCATGCCGTCCGCTGGGGTTCGTCGGATCAGATCGTCCAGGGATCGCCGCCGCCGCTGGGCGGCGATCACCAACGGACCGTATTCGACGAATGTTCCCGGATCGCACAGGTCGGCGATATTCTCCCGTGCCGTGCGCTGCCCCGTTTTGCGCCGACGTTCGACAGCGTCCGGCCGCGCCGCGTCGAGGCCGAGGGCGTGGCGTTCGAGCGACTCCGCGAGGTCAGGGCGAATGCGGTCGAGATCGATAGCCTCCTGACGGCCACCGTCGGCGACGGCGATCGCGGCCTCTTCGATGAAGGCGAGCGGATAGCCTTCGAGGATGGCGTCACCCGCAGCGACGTTGATCATGCGGACGTAGCCGCTGACCGTTGCGCGGATCACGTGCTCCATCTTCATCGACTCCATGACGAGGAGCTGCTGGTCGCGGGCGACCGAATCGCCCTCGTGGACGTCGATGGTGACGATCGTTCCCTGCATCGGCGCGTTGACCGCGACGGTCCCGGCCGGACCCTCGATCGCCTCTGCCGGAGGCGTCGCGGGCGCAACACTTTCGCTTCTTGTCATCGGCGCGCCGGATTTGCCGTAAGTTAGGACGGCGAGCGGATCGGATGAGCTCAGCTTGACGCCCGCCATCCGCGTATTTGCGGCCGCCGGCGTTTCGAAATAGAGCGGCGGTGCGGACTTCGCCCCGAGCAATTCGCTCAGATGCTCCTCGATAAAATGCGTGTCGATGCGCGCGGCGATGAAGTCCTCGTGCGCCAGGAGTTTCTGCAGCAGTCCGAGGTTCGTAGCGACGCCCTCGATGCGGAATTCGCGCGCCGCGCGATGCGCCTTGCGTGCCGCATCGGCAAACGCCGCCGAAGAAGAATGCACGATCAATTTGGCGATAAGCGAGTCGAACCGCGGATTGGTTACATAGCCGGCGTAGGCATAGGTGTCGACTCGCACGCCCGCGCCCGATGGCGGCTCGAACACGCTAATCCGTCCGCCGGTCGGTCTGGTCGATCCGTCGGCAGAGATGGTTTCGAGATTAATCCGACTTTGGATCGCGTAACCGCGCGGTTGCGGAATGCGCTCGATCGTCAGGCCGAGTTGGTCGAGGGACGCGCCGGCCGCCAGTTGAATCTGGGTCTTGACCAGGTCAACTCCGGTAACCGCCTCGGTGACCGTATGCTCGACCTGCAGGCGCGCGTTGGCTTCGATGAAGGCGAAGCCCGGTCGCTCACCGCGTCGCCCGTTGCCGCTGCCGTCAACCAGGAACTCGAACGTGCCCAGATTCGCATACTTCATCGCGGCCGCGATGCGCAACGCGGCGGCGAGAATTTCCGCCTTCAGGCGCGGCTCCAACCACGGACTGGGTGCAATCTCGACCAGCTTCTGATGCCGCCGCTGAATCGAGCACTCCCGTTCATGAAGATGGGACACTGCGCCGCTGCCGTCACCAAGGACCTGGACTTCGATATGCCGCGCCTGCGGCATCAGGCGTTCGACGTAGAGCTCGCCTTTACCGAAGGCCGCGCGCGCCTCGGATTCGCATCGGGCAAAAGCTTCCGCAATCTCGTCGAGGCGCCGCACAATCCGCATCCCGCGCCCGCCGCCGCCGGCGACAGCCTTGATCATGATGGCGGCATCGGGACCCAAAGATCTGAAAAATTCCTCGATCTCAGCGACGCTTGCGACCACGCCGCTGCGCGGCATCACCGGCACGCCGCAGCCCTCAGCCAGTTCACAGGCGGCGACCTTGTCACCGAGACGTTCGAGAATTTCGGGGGTTGGTCCGATGAACGCGAGTCCCGCGTCCCGGCATTTTTGCGCGAAATCCGCGCGCTCGCTCAGGAAGCCGTAGCCGGGATGAATCGCGTCGCAGCCGCTTGCCCGGGCCGCAGCGATTAGCTGATCAGCGTCCAGATACGGCCGCACACCCGTGCCACTCAGCGGATAGGCTGAGTCGGCGCGGCGCGTGTGCAACGAGTTGGCGTCATCTTCGGCGAAGACGGCCACGCTGGGCAGACCCAGCTCGGCGCACGCTTCGGCGATACGGATGGCGATTTCGCCGCGATTGGCGATGAGAACACTGCTTATTGGCATCGGCGTCGATAGTAGCCGAGCCTCGTGTCACGTTCGAGAACCCGCGCGGCCTAGGAGGCGGTGGCCGGAGCGCGGGCTCTGCGATGGCGGCTGCTGCGGTGGTTGACGACGCCGTCCCGGCCTCTGCCGCGGCATCCCGCTATTCCCGTCCGCGATCAGCCGCCGCGAGCGCGTTGGTGAAATCGTTCAGCAAATCGCTCCAGTGTTCCGTTCCTACCGAAATGCGCACCAGTGAGTCGCTGATACCGGCCGCGTCGAGCTCCTCGGCCGAGAGCTCACTATGGGTGGTCGTCCGCGGATGGCTTACTAGGGTCTCGACTCCACCCAGGCTGACCGCGTTGCGGCCGATTCGGAGATTGCGCAGGAAATCGAAGGCCGCGGCTTTGCCGCCGTCAATCTCGATGGAAAGCAGCGAACCCGGGAACTCGGCCTGCGCATCGCGGATCCGGATCTGGTCCGCATCCTCAAACAGCGACGGATAGAGTACGCGACGAATCTTTGGATGTCGCGCCAGCCGTTCGGCAATCCGCTGCGCGTTCTTGCTCTGGCGGTTCATCCGCAGCGCCACGGTCGAAAGGCGGGAGTCGAGAATCCAGGATTCATCGGCCTGCAGGATATTGCCCAGCAAAGCGCGCATGCCGCGCAGATGCTGAATCAGGCGCGGATCTCGCGCGAGGACGGCTCCGGCGAGCAAATCACTGAAGCCGCCGAGAAATTTGGTCGCCGAGTAAATCACGAGATCGGCGCCGTGCAGCAGCGGATGCTGGAACGTCGGACCCAGCAAGGTGTTGTCAACCGCGAGCACGGGGCGCGGATCGCGCGCCGCACAACAATCGGCGGCAAACCTGATATCAGACATCGTCAACGTTGGATTGGCCGGCGTTTCGATTAGAATCAACTGCAGACTTTCGGCCTGCTCCACCGCCGCGCGCATCGCCCGATTATCCCCGGCTGGAACGGCGTGCGCGACAAAACCCAACGGCTCGATGATCTGATGGATCAGATGCTGCGTGCCGCCGTACAGCGGCCGCGTATAGACCATCGAGCCGCCGCGCTCGAGGAAGCCCAGCAACACGGTAACGATCGCGGCCATCCCGCTATTGAAAACGGCGGCGGCGTCCGCCCCCCGCTCGAGCGGGACCAGATGGTCTTCGGCGATTTGCGCGTTCGGATGGTTCAGGCGCGCATAAATCAGGTCGGCGCCGCCGTCGCTCGAGGCCGGCGCGCGACCGAGCACCGTCTCGAAAGCGCGCTCAGCCGCTTCCGGACTGTGGAAGACATAGGTCGAGCTGCGATACACCGGCGGTCGCGCCGCTCCGACCGACAGTTGCGGATCGAAACCGCTGGTCAGGACCGCAGTCTCCGGCCGCACACGATACGAAGGCTTGGTCTGTTTCATATGATCCCTGTCCAATGACGAGCGTAAAAGGGGCCTTATCAGTGGACGAGAATCCGGCCGGGAGAGTCAAGCTCTGCCTTGAGATCGCCACCCGAACCGCCATCCGTCCTTCGCCCTCGTTGCATCGAGATCATCAACGGGGAGGGCTTGCACGAAGACTCACTTTGCAAATTGGCCAGGGCGGGCTACGATCTGCCGTTTGGGCGCCCGTAGCTCAACTGGACAGAGCATCGGACTTCGGATCCGAGGGTTGGGGGTTCAAATCCCTCCGGGCGCGTTTCAGGATGATCACGCTTCAACAGGCCGGCGCAGCAACCTCGTAGTGGCTTCAGGAATGATCGCGAGCAAGTTCGCCGATTGGCTAGTTGGTCGCCGGCGCCGGCTGTCGGCCCTGAAGCTCCAGCAGGCGAGACGCAATCTTCTCGGCCCAGTAATTCATCGCATTCTCGGCGTCGCCCCACGTACCGGCGAGCGCCGTGCTCATCGCCATGCCGCCGCCGCGCTGATCGATGGCGCCGGCAAGAAACTGACCGGTGACCGAGTCGGTCGCCTTCATTTCCGCTTGCGCCGAACCGGCGAAGGCATAGGCGCCGGTCGCCAGCGACTGCCCAAGGTTCAGGATGCGCGCCTGGGGAACGACCACCGAAACGGTGCGTAAGCCGGGTATCGTCGCGGTGGCGTTGACCAGCGCCACCTGTAGCTGAAGCACCCCCGGCCCGCCCTGATTGACAAGCGTGAAATTCTTTTGCAACTCAGTCATCAGCGCGTTGTAAAAGTACGCCGTCAGAACATCCTGGTCTTCCGGCGACACCTTGGTCTCGGGATCGTCCCAGAACTCGACCGGCTCCAGCAGAATCTTGTCGTATTGTTTCCAATTGGCGTTCGGGTCCACGTAAATCATCGCGGCCTGGCCTTGCTGACCGGGCTGCAGCAGCGATAACTCACTTCCAAAGAAGCCGGTCGCGGCGGGCGACTCATTGCTGCTGACACTCTTTTGAACCTCGGACGATTGGGAGACGGTCTGCGCGCAGCCGCATACCAGCAATCCGCTTGCAATCAGAAACGCCAAAGCCGCCGCACCAGACCTCCTGGTTGGCTTCGCAGCCGGCAACCTTTTATGCATCACTATAATCTCCTTCACCGGGGTTTCATCGAATTCTCGAGCTAACCACGACAGCCGCGTCTCAATCTGCGATCAATTGAAGGGATTGACGGCGACTGTGTAGGTAAACATCAGTTGCTCTCCGGAGGGAGTGGCGTTGGCGCCGAATTCATCGTAGTAACGAAGTGCAAAAAGCCCATACTTCGTTAGCAACATGGCCCCAGGCCCCGCTGAGTATATGCGTGTCTGCGCCTCTTCGAGCGCGTTGATCGCACGCGCCTGCAAGGGGGTCGCGGCTGAAACCTGAATTTGATTATCGGTGGTCTGCCACAGTCCATATCCGACTGCGCCAATTGTCAATTGTTTGAATATCTCGCGCCGCAGGTCGAAAGTCTTCGACGCGCCCCATTCGATCAGGGCGTCATCACCCAAAACGTAGGGTCTGCCGTCCTGCGAAGAACGTGTCTCATAATGTGAAAGTATCGAGAGTCCCCACGTCCGCGCGCGATCGGCGTAAAGAATTCCGCCGGCACCAAAAAGCCCGGTCCAATGACCCGAGCCGACATTGACGCGAGCGTTGGCATTGTAAGGTCCAATCGGCGCGATGAAGGCAGCGGAGGCAAGCAGGTCGACTTGTCGGAAATGCCAGCCGAGGTCGATCGGTTCAAAGTAGATATCGCCGATACTGCCTTTGGTTACTCCCTTCGCGGGCGAAAACGAACCGGTCAACGTGTGGGTTTCCTCGGGACCTGAAAAAGCGAGCGTCGGCTCGATCGCGGCGTTGCCGCTGGCATCCACCAAAACAAGGGGTACGTCGATGAGCGCGCCGTAGGTGGCATCGAGGTAAGGAATCTTGAAGGGAGTTACGAGCCAAAAGAAGTTCTGATCAACAAATAGATCCAGCGAGCCGCTGCCCTGAAAACTGCTCGACAGGCACACTTTGCCGAGAGGGCCGCACTTGATCGTACCGGATAGAAGAAAGCCTCCCGAGGCTCGATAGTACGACCAGATGTTCGAGTAGAGAATTCCTTCAGGTGGTTGCTGCGCTCCCAGCAGCCCCGCGGTGCCGAGCAGGTAATCGCCGTGCTGAGCATGCGCGGCGCTCGCCGGAGCGTAAGCGAGCACGATCGCCAAGATAAGGACTACCGGTGCGCGAAACCGCCTCGCCCGGCATTGCGGCCACGTTTTTGCGCGATAGGAAGCATGCTTGTTCATCGGCTTGCGCGCACCGTTTCGTATCAAGTCACGGATTGGTTGTGGAAAAACGCCGAAGGCCGTCGGTGAGTTGTCGCACAGGGAGCTTCTGCCGATATGGTACGGAGGCTCACGCGTCAGGAAGTGCTCAGGATGTCGGCAACGGCGAAGGTAACGCATCTTGCGGATGTGGTCTGGGAAGTGAGGCCTCTAGATCACCTTTGCGACTTTGACGATATCTTGAAGCAGAGTCGCGGCGGGCATCACGGTCAAAAGCAGGGGAATTACCGGGAGCAGCGCCGGCGCGAGCATCCACGCGAGATCCCCGAGGTCGATCGGCGCGAAGCGCATTGCCTTGACCACCTGAAAGCTGGACTCCAAGGCGGCGCGCGATTCGATGCCTGCCAGCGCGGGTTCGCTTGACGATTCGCTCAATCTGGCGTCAAAGCTCTGATGATGCGCGCTGGCCAGCTCGCCGTACTGACGCAGGCCGCGCTGCTTTAGTTCGAGAAGCTGGGGCGTAAAGACAAAGACCGGTCCAGCAAACAACCCGACGAGCAGAACGATCACAATCAGGTACGCCCACTGATACTCCGCCAGCTTCTCACCATCGAAAAGGATGCGCTCGGCGATCGTCGCGGCGATTACCGTGCTCAAGGCGAACAGGATGATGCCGAGCGGAGCGAGCGATTGGCTGACGAAGGCGATGCCGCCGGCGCGGTCCGGATGTGCTGGTGTCAGCGCAAGATCAAGTCGCGAGATGTGGCGCAGCGTGATTGCCCATAGCGAGATGCGATAGACCCAGCGGGCGGCGAGAAACTGGAAAATCGGCAACGAGACAAAGGCGTACCAATACCCGGCGACGCTCAGTCGATCATTGGCGACCGGATGAATCCATGTATTTCCAGTCTCATACGGCGCTCGGAACACCGTTGAAATACTGGCCACATAAACAAGGAAGATTAAGCTAAACTCGGCGACCCGCGAATCGCGCTGCTTGAGAGCATGAACCAGGAGAGCTTCAAAGCGGTCGAGGTCGGCAGTTTTGATTAGATGGTTGGTTAGCATCCGGCCCAGCACCTCGCGCCAGGCGCGTCCAATCGGAACCTCCGCGAATACCAGAAGGGGCACGCCGACAAGGAGTCGCGCCTGAGCCCCGAAGTCATGGAAAAATGGAATTTGCGCGCCCTTTCGCGTCAGGCCCTCAAAGGCACATAAGACGCACAGCGGCAACCAACTGACCGCGACGAGCAGAGCGGCCGTGCGACTCGCGTCGACCCCCATTTCCGGGGAGGTCAGGCGCAAGTGCCTAAGGAACCCCGCGCCCGGGCCCCCATCGGCAAGGGCAAAAGCCGCGGTTAAGTCGGCCGCGTCCGAGATGCTTGTAACCCGGTTCTTCACGCGCGCACGGGAAGTCCGTTACCTCTGACCATCATTCGAGGCGCATCGTGCCACGCGGGCCGAAGGCGAGAAATCGGACCAAGGTCGGATATTCAGAGTTGGGAAGCGGGCGACACCCGTTTTCGAAGCGGCAGGCAAATCCTCAGTCTTGCGCTAAGAAGAGTCAAAAATTGAAAAGCTGTTACATATCAATTTTTTCGACTGGAATGGTTGTTCAATTGACGCTAGCCTACGCTCAGCCGGATGCCAAAGCAGCTTGACAGAGCGGACGTCGAGACTGTGCGACTCCTCGATCGCGCGGCCGAAGCCGAGGATACGCCGGCGGCGAATCGTGATGACTGGACGCGCAATCTGGTGGTCGAGATGGCGCTCTCGTTTGTGCGCGCCTCGGCCGCCGAGCTCGACGAACAGATCAATCGCTGGCTGCAGAAGGTCGTCACGCACTTTGATCTCGAGCGCACCACCGTAGCCGAGTGGGACGCGGCCACCGGTCTCGCCACAATCAGCCACGGATGGGCGCGCGACTCGAGTCAGCTCCTCGGCCGCACGCTTAACATTGGCGCGGCCTTGCCCTGGTTGGTCAGGATGATCACCTCGGGGCGGACGGTGATTTACGGGCGCATCCAGGACCTGCCGCCGGAAGCGGCCACTGACATCCGTAACTTCGGATCGATCCTGCCAAGAGCCAATGTTACTTTTCCGATCCGCTTGGGCGGCGCCGTGATCGGCGGCATTGGTTTCGGCATGATCACCCGCGAGCGCGAGTGGACGCCGGAGACGGTGGCGCAACTGCGCCTGGTGGCAGAGATTCTTGGCGCAGCGCTCGGCCGCAAGCACTCCGAACGCGAGATCGCGGACCTGCGCGACGATGTTACCTACCTTTCCCGCGTCACCTCGATGGGCGAGCTGGCTGCGGCGCTGGCCCATGAACTGAATCAGCCGTTGGCAGCGATTCGCGCCAACGCCGAGGCCAGTCAGAATCTGTTGCGCAGCGCAACGCCCGATCTGGTCGAAGTCGGCGAAGCGATTGACGATATCGTGCGCGATGACGCGCGCGCGAGCGACATCATCGGACAGTTGCGCGCGATGTTCCGACGCGAGGAGCCCAAGCATGATGTTATGCATCCCGCGGAGATGGTGCGCGAAGCGGCGCGCCTGCTTCAGCACGACGCCCGGATGCGCGGCATCACCTTCTCGCTGGATATCGAACCGCACCTGCCTCCGCTTCAGGGCGATCGCACGCAATTACAACAGGTATTGATCAACCTTGTGGTCAACGCGTTCGAGGCGGTTTCGGCAGCGCGCGGCGGTCCCCGCGAAGTTGCCGTCCATCTGACTCGGCGAGGGGCCGACTTTCTCACCCTCGGCGTCAGTGATACGGGCATCGGGATCGCTCCTGAGGTGGTCTCCCAGATCTTCAATCCATTTTTCACCACCAAGTCGCGCGGGATGGGAATTGGCCTTTCCCTGTCAAAATCCATCGTCGAAGCGCACCACGGCCACCTGACGGCGACGCCCAATGAAGCGCGCGGCACAACCGTCGAAATCTCCTTGCCGATCGCGCACGATCAGGGGCCTTGAAGTGCCGGACAACCCGCGCAGAGACGGTCTCCTCAGCCTGGCGGATGGTCAAAGCGAAAGCCTGAAGCCAAAGATTGCCATCGTTGATGACGACGCGGGAGCGCGCAAAGCGCTGGCGCGCCTAATCGCCAGCGCCGGCTATGCGACGGATTCGTTCGCCTCTGCAGCCGAGCTCCTCGCGAGCGCGGGTCTGGAGCAGTTCAATGGCGTCGTTGCCGATCTGCGGATGCCGGTGACCGACGGGCTTGAACTGCAGCGCGCGCTCGGTGAGCGAGATCCCGCCCTGGCGGTCGTGATCATCACCGGGCACGCCGATATTCCCGCGAGCGTGAGCGCGATGAAGGCGGGGGCGGTCGATTTTCTCGAGAAGCCGGCGCGCGCCAAACATCTGCAGGCGGCGATTGCGCGCATGATCGAGCATACTCAACGGCAACGGCAATCGCTGGCCGCCGGCAACGACCGGCGTACGCGTTACGAAACCTTGACGCCTCGCGAGCGCGAGGTTTTTGCGCTCGTCGCCGCAGGACTGTTGAACAAACAGGCGGCGGCGCATCTCGGAATTACCGAAAAAACCGTCAAGCAGCATCGTGCGCGGGTGATGGCCAAGATGAAGGCCGAGTCCGTTGCCGACCTGGCAGTGCTGGCTGAGGCGCTGGGGGCGCGCCCGAGCGTCGAGGATCTGCGCGAGGCGCGTGGTCTGAGCGCGCGTTCTGATTCAGCCGGTTAAGCGCGCGTCAACCTCAAGCGGCAAACGCCTTATGATCAACAGGGCCTGAGCTTGTCTGGCATTTCGGCACCGACGTTGCCGCCGTTGCGGCTCCGTCCGGTGGTGCCGATACCGTCGATACGCGCGCCGCTCGAGGCCGGGTTACGCCGGATGGATCGATTGGCTCCGATGACTGGCGTCGGTCGCGACCAGCCGCCGGATCATCGGGCGTCCCACTGCGGCAAGCGCCAGCAGCAAAAGCACTGCCTGCGCGGCCAGCGTCTGCACCGTCGGATACAAGCCGAGCATCGGAATGGTCGCGATAGCCGGGACAAAGGTCGCGCCCAAGACCCCCGATTCCTGGAAGCTCGCGATGCCCTGTCCGACAAAGATGACCGCCAGGGCGTAGAGCAAGATCGAAGTGGCGGTGAAGATCCGCCCGACCGGGATCACGTAGGTCATCCGCCGCAGGACCAAAAAGGCAATCGTCAGCACTGCGGCTCCGGCGATCACCCCGAAAACCACCGCTCGATGCTCTGCCGGCTCGGTAGCGCCCGCCGCCAGCGCCTGGAAGAAGACGATGGTCTCGGCGCCCTCCCGCATCACGGCCAGAAAGGCCGTCGCGGCAAAGGCCCAGGCGGCACGGCGGCTTTGATGCGCGGCGCTTATCTGATCGGCAATGAACCGGTTCCAACGATTCGCCTGACCCTTGGCCGTCATCCATGAACTCACATAGAAGAGCGTGGCCGCCGCCAGAAGTTGAAAGAACCCTTCGAGGGTGTCGCTGGTATTGTCGCCGATCACATGCTGGACGGCCCACGCCAGTCCGAGACTGACCGCAATCGCTGCCCACGCCCCGGCGTAGATGCTGCGAATATGCTTCGGCTGGTCGGCCTGACGGGCGGCCGCGACCAGCGCGATAATCACCAGGAGCGCTTCCAGCCCTTCACGAAAAAGGATGCCTGAGGCGTAAAGAAAGTAGGGCAGAACCGTGCTTGTCATGGTCGTTCGACCTATTTGAGAATGATTCTCAATTTTGAGACTAGTCGGTCGTTCCTGAACTTGTCAAGCTCGGTCGCTCGGGGCTGCCGACGCGCGGCCTGGCTCGAGCCTTGACAGACGAGGGGCCGGGGGATTATTTAACTATCCGGTTACTGAACCGAACAGTTAATTAAATATGGCCGACGACGATCTCTCCGCCACCTTTGCCGCCCTCGCCGATCCCACCCGCCGCGCGATCCTCGCCCGACTTGCCGCGGGCGAAGCCTCGGTTACGGACTTGGGCAAGCCCTTCAGGATAAGCCTGCCGGCGATATCGAAGCATCTCAAAGTCCTCGAGCGCGCCGGACTTATCGAGCGCGGGCGGGAGGCGCAGTTGCGGCCGTGCCGGCTCAAGGCCGCGCCGATGCGCGCGGCGATCGACTGGCTGGAACAGTATCGGCGCTTCTGGGAGCAGAGTCTCGATCGTCTCGCGGATTATCTGGTCGACATTCAAGGCAAGGGACCCGAACAGGCCACGAATCGCGCGGACGGCGCGCGCAAGCAGAGGAAGGAGAACGGCGATGGCAGCAGGTAAGGTCGAGAGCGCCGAGGCGGCGCAGGCGGACCGCGAACTGGTCCTCGTCCGGGTTTTTGACGCGCCCAGAGATTTGGTCTGGCGCGCCTGGACCGAGCCTGCGCGCATCGCGCAATGGCTGGGACCCCGGGGCTTCACCGGAAACGTGGAGAAGTTCGAAGCGCGGGTCGGCGGTAAGTATCGCTTCCATATCCGCTCGGCCGACGGGCGGGACATGTGGATGCAGGGCGTCAATCGCGAGGTAGAACCGCCGGAACGCCTCGTTTACACCTTTGCCTGGGCTGACCAGGAGGGGCGTCCGACCGGCGTCGAAACTCTGGTGACTGTCATCCTCGACGAAATTGAGCGCGGCAAGACCCGGCTGACCTTCCGCCAGGGCCGCTTCGAGTCCGTCTCGGCCCGCGATGCGCATCGCGAGGGCTGGACCAGCACGTTCGATCGGCTGGAAGAAACCCTGCGCGCTGCATGACGCAGTCTGAGACTGTCGGCGGCCGAAGCGAGTTGAGCGCCAAGGTTTGATTCAGCGACACCGGGCGCAAGTTTGCGATCGCAACCGTGGTGAAAGGAGACAGGATGGACCCGCAAGGACTGCGCGATTACCCTGCGCGTCAATTCTCTCTATGGTGTTCGGTCGGTACCTGGTTCTGGTCGTTTCCGCCGGGTAACGCGATCGGCGCCGCTCCCACCAAGGCCCTGGCAATAGCTGAAGGACAGCGTGCGATCGCAGGCTTTTGCGCCCGACAGCGGAACTCGGCCGCATGCCCGACACCCTTGATATGGCATAGTGCGCTCGAGACGCTGGCGCAGTACCTCGCGGCCGCCTGAGGCTGTCAATAGCTCGCAACTCAAAACGGAGGAAAGGGCATGGATCACATGGTTGTGACGCGCGACGAATGGATCGCGGCGCGCAAGCGGCTGATGGAACGCGAGAAGGAACTGACCCGGCTGCAGGATCTGGTCAACCAGGAGCGCCGCGCGCTGCCCTGGGTCAAAATCGACAAGCAGTATTGGTTTGATACTACCGGTGGCAGGAAGACCCTGGCCGATCTCTTCGACGGCCGCAGCCAGCTAATCGTCTATCACTTCATGTTTGCGCCGGAGTGGCAGGCGGGGTGCCTCGGATGCTCCTTCTTTGCCGATCACGTCGATGGCCCCAATCTTCATCTGGCCCATCACGACGTCACTTTTGTCGCCGTATCGCGCGCTTCGCTCGCACAGATCCAGGCCTACCGGCAGCGGATGGGCTGGCGCTTCGAATGGATCTCGTCGGCCGGCAGCGACTTCAATTACGACTTCGGGGTCTCGTTCAGGAAGGAGGATCTCGCGCGCGGCGAGGCCTGGTACAACTTCGGCACGGCCACGGTCACCACGGAGGAGCAGCACGGCACCAGCGTCTTCGTCAAGGACGACAATGGCGTCGTTTACCATACATATTCGTCCTACGCGCGGGGTGACGAGCGCGGCCTGGGCGCCTACATGATGCTGGATTTAACCCCGAACGGACGCCAGGAGAATGGGCCGAATTACAATCTAACCGACTGGGTGAAGCGACACGACGAATACTAGCGCCTGTCAGCGGGCGGCAATGAGGACGGCGGCTGCCGCGGAAGGCAGCCGGCCGTCGAACTGTTTTTCTCCGGGGATGCCCCCGCTCGCTACGCTTCGATTTGCCAGAGGTTGCGCGCGGCTGCAGTCGAGCGCTCGAGTACCTTGCGCGCCATCGAATGCTGCGCCTCGAAGAGCGGCGCGAGCGGGGTCTCCTTGGCCCAACCGGTCGCTTTCTCCTGCAGCTCGATCGCCTGGGTGGCAAGCTTCTCGGCCGTGTCGATATACCAGGCCGCGGCCTTCTTCACTCCCTCCACGCTGAACAGGGACTCATTCATTTTATTGAAACCCTCAAAGACGCCTTCGACTGTTCTCTCTGCCACTTTCGCTCCTCCGGCCGCGATCGTCGCGGCCTCTTGATTTACTGCGGCCGCGGTCGCGGCCTCGTTCCTTACTTCGTCCTGTGCGACGCGCGACTCGGCACGGTCGCCTAGGGCTTCATGAACCGGCTCCGGCCGGTTCATTTCCTCGAATGCCACGTCGGCCATCCCGGCCTTGCGTGCCCGCGTGCGGCGGCGCGCCCGTTCGGGCTCTGGACTCTTCTGGTCGGACCCGGGCGCTGCGGCTCGCCCTCCCGATAGACTTTTGCGCTTGCTCAAAATCAGTTCTCAAAGAAATCCCGGGCGGCTAGCCACGCGCCGATCTGCGGCCACAACTTGCGCATCGCGCCGCCGCTGACCACCGCTCCAAGGTGACCGACCGGGAAGGTCACATTCGCCTTGTCCGTGCTGCCGACATGCTCGAGCAGGCCCAGGCTGGAACGCGGATGCACGACGTCGTCATGCTCGGCCACGACATTCAGCAGCGGGCAGCTCACGCGCCGCAGATCGACTTTTTGGCCGCCGAGCCTGAACTCGCCTCTGGCCAGCGCGTTGCGCTTGAACAGATCGATTACGAGCTGGCGGAACAACCGCCCCGCGATCGGCACGTCACTCATCATCCAGCGCTCGAACAGCTCGAACATCTCGGCATAGCCGTCGCGTTGAGCGTTGCGATACAGGCCGACGTACTTGTCGAGACCATGATGGACCGGCGCCATCGAAAGAAAATTGGCGTTGACCATCCACGCCGGACAGTTGCCGTAAACCTTGGTGACGAGATCGACGGCAAGCTCGCTCATCGAATCCACCAGATGGTAAATGCCGATCTCGCGCACGCCCATGTCGAAGGGGATCGTCAGCGTGACGAGGTTGCGGACCGCTTCCGGATGGGTCGCCGTGTAAAGCAGGGCGAGCAGCGCGCCGAAACAGTATCCGATCAGATGGACCTGGTCGACGTCCTCGCTCTGCTGAACAGCGTGGACCGCGTTGGCCAATTCGACGCCGACGTATTCCTCGAATCCCAGTTCAGTGTCGGCCTTGGTCGGCGGCAGCCAGTCGATCAGGTAAACCTCGAAGCCCTGGTTGAGCAGCGCGCGGACGACGCTCTTGTCCGGTTGCAGGTCGAGAATGTAGGGACGCTTGATGAGCGCGTAGACAATCACCACCGGAGTCCGGTGCATCCGCACTTCAGGCGTATAACGGCGCAGCGCGACTTTGCCCGCCCGATAGACCTCGCGATAGCGCGTGACGGGCTCGGGATCGGTCGCTGGCGACCCGTAGCCGCGGCTGACCGCTTCGAACATCCGCACGGTGCCGTCAAGCCAGTGGCTGGCGATATCGTTAAGCAGCGGCATCCTGATTCCCCGCTTCGCGCCGCCGCGCGTGCGCGTTCCGCACCAGTTTCAAACCCTCTTCCCGGACCGCGCTGTATGACGCGGCGGGGGCGCGCTCGACCAGCGTCGCCGACGGTTCGAGCTGATCGCGCAGCTCGGCGATCTCCGAGCGCAAGGCGGCGAATTCGGCTGCCGTTGGCAGACCGACCGCCGGCCACAGGTTGGCGAAGAAGGCCGTCGTCGCGGCGTTACCGAGATGCTGCAGGCGCAGCAGGCCTTCGGTGGCAGCGCCGGTGAGCGCGCCCACCAGCGGATTGGCGTAGAGTTGGTTGGTCGCTTCGTTGGAAAGCCCAACCCACGCGTCGTACGCCTTCCATCCGGCCCTGCTGATCTCGTCCTGTGCGCCGCCGAAGATTTCCCGCGCGGCGGCCTGCGGGAGCTCAACCCAGAACGCTTCGAGGAACTTCCCCAGCTCCCTGGCTACGTGATTGCGCTGTCCACTCATCATTGGCCCTCCCCTCGAAGTGCTTGGGGTTGTTCACTCCCGAGATGTCATCAAGTTTAAGTGGCGCGATAAGCGTGGCAACTGTTTGTGAGCATGCGATTGTCACGCGGGTGACAATCGCGAGCTTTCAACCACGGCGAACCACTTCGTTCGTCATCGATGCGACATTTTGCAAACGCGTGGAAATATCGTGAGGACGATGCAGCAGGCAGTGATGACGGCGCCGTTAACCAATACGGCATGACTTCCCCGCGAGAGCTTGCTTAGTCTCGGCTGCGGCAACTCGAAGGACTGCAGGTGAGTTGCTGCGACTGATTATTCGAGCGGTGCGATCACGAGGCAAGGGCCGTCGATGTAAAGTTCATGAATTTTGTCTTACGCAATCTTCGCAACCTCCGCTCCGGCGCCTCCCCGAGTGGTGAATTCGCCGACGATCCATCGAATTCCGCGGTCTTTCCGGATTCATCGAGCGCCGCGACCCGATCTGCTGCCGCGGAAAACGTCAAGGTTTGGCGCGATTCCTTGTTCGTATAACCGGGATTTTTGGTCACCTGCGTGACATTTCCGCCGCCGACTGCTACCAATGGCGGCGTGGTGCGTGAAGCGGTTGACGCCAAACTGCTCGGCCGGCTCCGAGGCTTCGCCTGGATGAGCCGCGATCAGCTCGAAGGCCTCGCGCACAGCCTCGAGCCGCGCCGGATTCGGCGCCGCGAAGCCATCTTCCAGGAAGGCGAAGTTTCGGATCAGGTGTTCGTGCTGCTTTCCGGGGTGGCCAAGCTGTCAATCTGGAACCGCGAAGAAAAGGTGCTGGTGGGCCTGGTCGGCGCCGGCGAGGTGTTCGGGGTGTCGGCGTTGCTGCCGGGAGCCGTGCGCCCGTTCCGCTGCGAAGCCTTCAGCGATTGCTTCGTCGGCGTCACGCGACCTTCCACCTTCGTCGGTCTCACCATGGGTGTGCCGCTCGAACGCTTCAGCCGCACACTCGAGATGACGGTCGCGCGGTGGTGGATAATGCTCCAGCGTTATACCAATTTCATCGGGCTCTCGGTGCGCGAGCGGCTCGCCGGAGCGCTGCTCGAACTCGGTCTGAAATTCGGCGCCAACGACGCGCGCGGCGTGATGATCACCCTGAAACTCACTCATGCCGATTTGGCCGAACTAGTTGGCGCCTCGCGCCAGCGCACCACCGAGCAGTTAATCGAATTCGAAGATGACGGAATGATTGTGCGCGACGGCCGCCGCCTGATAATCCGGCCCGAACGGTTGCAGGAGATCTTCGGCGATCGCGGGCCGATCCTGAGGAGCGCCACCGCCCCCCGCGCCGCGCGCTGATTGGTTGAGCGGAATCGTCTCCGGTCGCCGAGACCGTCGGGCTTTTGCTAAGTTGTCGGGCCGAGGAGTGACACGCTATTGGAGAGTCTCTACCTGACGGTCGGTGGTCTCAGACTGCATCTGCTCGATTACCATGGGACCGGCGCGCCGCTCATCTGTATCCACGGCCTGACCGGCAATGCGCATAATTTCGACGCTCTCGCGCCCCATCTCACACCGCGATGGCGCGTGCGCTCGCTCGACGTGCGCGGGCGCGGCGACAGCGCCTGGGGACCTCCCGCCGACTATAATCCGGCGACCTACGTCAGCGATTTAATCGGAGTGCTCGATACGCTCGGCCTCGCACAGGTCAGCCTGATCGGCACCTCGATGGGCGGAATCATTTCGATGATGCTGGCGGGCGGCTATCCCGAGCGAGTCGCGCGGCTGGTGCTCAACGACGTCGGTCCGGAAGTCGAGCCGACCGGGCTCAATCGGATCACGACTTACCTGACCACGGCGCCAGCAAGCTTTCCCGACCTTGCCGCGGTGGCCGACTACTATCGGGAGAACTATCCGTATCTGCGCGCGACGCCGCAGGCGGAGTTGCTCGACTTCGTCAAGTGGTCGGTGCGTCCGGGTCCCGACGGGTCGCTGGTCTGGAAGATGGATCCGGCGATTCGCAATCCGCCGCGCACCGGCACCGCGGCGCGCCCGCTGGACCTGTGGGTTCCCTACACCCGGATCGTCGCGCCGGTGCTGGTTTTGCGCGGCGCCGAGAGCGATATACTCTCCCGCGCAACGACCGAGCGGATGCGCGTGGTGCAGCGGCGCACGACCGTCGTCGAAATTCCCGGCGTCGGCCACGCACCGTCGCTGGTCGAGCCCCAATCGCTCGCCGCGTTGCAGGATTTTCTCGGCTGAAGGGCCGGCGGGATGCGGCCCGCTAAACACGTGAAGGCATTCGAGGAATTGCGATGAAATTCGGACTATTCGGCATCAACACCGGTCCCTGTGCCAATCCTGCAACCGCCGCCGCCGTTGCCCGCGCGGCCGAGGACGCGGGCTACGACAGCCTGTGGACCGGCGAGCATATCGTGCTGCCCGAACCGCAGGTGCCGCCATCCCCGGTTCCCGCCGATACCCCGTTTATCGATTCGGCCGTCGCGCTCGCCTACGTCGCCGCGCACACGCGCCAGGTCAAACTCGGGACCGGCATCATTATCCTGCCGCAGCGCAACCCGGTCGTGCTCGCCAAGGAGTTGGCGTCGGTGGACGTCCTCAGCAACGGCCGTCTCATCTTTGGGATCGGGATCGGCTACCTGCGGCCGGAATTCGCCGCGATCGGCGCTCCTTTCGACCACAAAGGTCCGCGCAGCGAGGAGTTCCTTGCCGCCATGATCGCCCTGTGGAGCATGGAGAAGCCGGCCTACCACGGCAAATACGTGAACTTTGAGGGCATCAATGCGATGCCCCGGCCGGTACAGCAGCCCCATCCGCCGATCGTCTTCGGCGGCCATACCCCGGAGGCCTACTCGCGCACCGCGCGACTCGCCAACGGGTGGTTCGGGTTTGCGCTCGACCTCGAGGGGACCCGGAAATGTATCGACGGCCTCAAGGCGGCGGCGGCTGCCGTCGGCAGAAGTTTTGCCGAGCTCGAAATCAGCGTCTGCCCCCGCGGACGCATCGACCTCGACACGGCGAAGCGGTTTGGTGAGCTCGGCGTTCATCGCCTGATCCTGCTCCATCGCGAGCGCGATGAGCCGGGGATCCTGCGCTTTGTTGCCGACACCGGTCGCAGCCTGGTCGGAAAGGTATGAGGCGAAGGAATCCGCCAGCCGCGCGCGTTTCGGCTCCGTCGGATACTTAGCCGTCCCAGCCTTTAGCCTGCATCCGCGTACATCCAGCGGAGCGGAGGGGGGCGGTTCACGCCACGATTGCGTCACTGCGACAGGATTTTGGCTGTCGAATTCCTGTGCGGGAGTGAGACAAAGCTTCGATCTCAGAGGCAATCCCGGCCGCCCTTGCCGTGGAACGGCGATTGCTCAGGGCGTCTTCATCTGATCGAGAAACCGGGAGGCACGTCGTTCGATGCAGGTAGCACCCAGCCGGGTGATGACGGTGAAGGAGGTGTCCGATTATTTGAAGGTCCATCCGTCGACAGTCTATCGGCAGCTCAAGCGCGGCGAACTTCCCGCGTTCAAGGTTGGCAGTGACTGGCGCTTCAACATTGAATCGATTGATCGATGGCGCCTCCAACAGGACAATCTCAATCCGAGCCGCTCAGCTTAGGGATTCAGCCGCGCGCTCAATGAGGCGCCAGCGGCCCCTCCTCGAGATCGACTTCGTCCGCGGCGAGAGTCCGCAGATAGGTCAGGCCGAGCAGGCCGCGCAACGGATCGACGCGCGCCACGCGCACCGCGATCCGGGTATTCGGTGCCAGGTTGGGTGCGCCACGCAGCGCGCCGCGCACGCCGTAGGCCTCGAGTTCGGCGCCGCCGCCGTCGCGCGTTACGATTGCCGAGAGCGGCCGATCGCCAAGCCCGCTCTGCAGATACCTGAGCGTCCAGTACCGGCGCGCGCGACGCTCCAGGTCGCGCCCTTCGGCCTCGACATTCTCGGCCGCGGCAAGCACGTTCATCAGTTCCTCACGTTGGTAGGCGCAGCCCTGCTCGCCGACCAGCAGCGCCAGCAACTGGCGCTGCAGCACGAGGTCCACGTAACGGCGGATCGGTGAGCTCACCTGAACGTAACAGGCGAGCCCGACGCCGGCGTGGAACTCCGGATAAAGCGATAAACGCGGCCGTTGCATGAGGCCGTCGTCGCCCCCGTTCGGCTGCACGCGATAGATCATCGGAATACCGCGCTCGGCCGCCGATCGTCCCGCCAGATGGTTGCTGAGCACCATCAGTTCGGCGACGAGCTCGCGGCTCACCGACGCCGGATCGATAACCGTTATTTGGATCTCGCCGTCGCGAACCGTCACCTTGTGCTCGCGCCGCTGCACCAGGAACGCGCCGGCGCGGCGCCGCCGCTCGCGCAGTCTGCCGGCAAGCTCCGCCAACGCGGTGAGTGCTGCAGCTTCCGGCCCGCCATTATCGGCTCCGCCGGCGAGCATCCGGTCCGCCTGCTCGTAGGTCAGCCGTGCAGTGATCGGTACCTGCTCGGCATAGATCGCGTAGTGCTCCAATTCGCCCTCCGCCGTGAACTCGGCGGCGGTGGTGAGCACGTGCCGCGTCGTCCCGGCCTTGAGGCTCGCGGCCGCGGTCGAGATCGCATCCGGTACCATCCGTACCGAGGCTTCGGGCAGGTAAACGGTGGTGCCGCGCGCCGCCGCCTCGCGATCCATCGCCGAGCCGCGCGCGATAAAGTCGGCCAGCAGCGCGATATGCACCCAGACGCGAAAGCCGCCGTCGCCGCGTCGCTCGCCTCCAATCGCATCGTCGATTTCGACCGTTTCGTCATCGTCGATAGTCACCGTCACGTGGGGATCGCTAAGTGTCGGGCGCGACGGCGGAGAGACGGTACGAGCTTCGCTCAGCGCCTCGTCGCTGAACGTCGTGCGAAGACCACCGATCAGGACAAAACGCGGCCCCGGTGGCGATGCGCCTAGATGGTCGAGGATTTCGTAAGCGGCCTCGCCGGGCGCGAGAGTTCCGGCCACGGCTTCAAGCAGCGCAACGGTGTCGCGATTGCGCGCAAACGGATTGGTCAGGTAGCGCTGCAGATCCGCAATCACGGCGCTTAAGTCTTCGCCCGCCGGCGGCGCTTCGCCGTCGAGTATCATACTCAGCAGGCGGCGGCGCTGGCGGCCGTTCTCCGAGCGTAGTTGGATCTGCTCGTTCTGCACACGAAGCCGTTCGACCTGGGTCGGATCGCGCGGCACGAACTCCATATGCCGGCGGACAAAATACAGCCGATCGTTGAGCAGCGCCTCGAGCATCACCGCAGTCTCGACGCCGCCGCGCCGCCCAAAGAATGTTTCGGCGAGATACTCGGCGTCATAGCCTCGACGATCTTCCTGGACGATCGCCCACAGTAGCTGAAGGTCGAGCTCCTGGCGCAGCCGATCGCGCTCCGTCTGGAGCAGGGTCAGCGCGGTCTTGAGATTATCCCGCGTGGCGCGGCGCTCCGGATAGCGGATCAGGATTACGTCGCGGGTCAGGCGCCGTTCATGCCCTCCGGCCTCGACCACCGTTACCTGATTGCCCTGTTCGCCCACGGCCAGAGCAGGCCGCAATTGTCCGCCATGTAGATACTCAACCAGGAAATTCAGGGGTTTCTCAGATGCCAATCGACCAGGCTCCCATCGCTCTCAGGCTAACACATTGATCGAGGCCAACTGAGCGTGCCTCGCGGAGCGGCCGGCCCAGGCGCGTCGAGGATCAAATCCTTCGGCCCTCGCGTGCCGACGGCATCGCGTTAGTCTGGACCCCCAAGACAGATGGATCGCACGCTCGAACTCAGGCTCTCCGGCGAGCTGCTGGAGGAGCTCGAAGCGCTCACGCGGGCGCTCGGGATGGCCGACGTGGCGGCGACGGCGGCCTTCGGCCTCGCCGAGTGGATACGTGCAAAACGGGCGGAACTGGAAGCGGGCGATACCGCAGCCACGTATTTTGTCAACGCCGCGCTCGACGAGCTCGCCAAGCGCAGACCCTGAGCCGCATCAAATCCGCGCTCGGCGGCCGGCCTAGCGCCACGGCCGGTTGATTATTTCGGTGTCGCCGCTCTCGTCGTCGACCAGGACGAGCTGAATCTGTTTGTAGTCGCCCTTGGGAAAGAAGACGTAGCCGTTGACGGTGAAATTGCGGCGTACGTCGGAGGGCTGCAGGGCGAGCGCGGTCAGTTGCGTATCGGCCTGCCGGTCGGCCTTCTGCGTGCCCGCCATCACGCCGTGCAGACCGCCCTCTCCAGCGCCCCAGGCGCCGCCAATCGCCGCCCCGGTGGCGCCGCTATGGATCAGCGAGCCCGCCACCGCGCCGAGTCCCGCGCCGACCGCGCCGCCGAGCAGACTGCTCGCGCCGCCGCTTTCGAGCGCTGCTTTCAATTCACCCGCGCCGCCCGCCTGACGCGCGGCTTCACCGGCCGGAATCGGCCCGATTCGATTGCCCGCCTCGTCAAGGGCGAAAATCTGGCTCGGCACCACCGACTTGGGCGTGTCGCTGCCGTTCGCAATCGAAACGTATACCGGTTGGACATCGCCGATGGGCTCGCTCGGCTGGGTGCTGACCGTAAACTGACCCGGCTCAGGGCTCGCCACGACCTGCGGAACATTCTTGAGCGGCGCACTCGCGATGGCGCATCCGGATGCCAGGGCGAGAGCTGCCCAAGCCCATCTTTGAACTTTTTGCGGAAGCACTTTCGTTTCCCGTCTTACCCTGCGCGTTATGGCAAAAGCGCTCAGTCGCGCAGACCTCTGCCCGAGAATATACGGCAACAGGGGGGCAAACGTTTACGCTGGCGCCATCAGTGGCGATCGCCTTCGCCATGCCGGCCCGCGGGAGCGGTCCCCGATGGCGCAGCGCCACAGCCCTGACGGTCGGGCGTCTCAGCCGCGTCGGGCGAGGACGGCGCCGCTTGCATCGCGCGCCTGCGGATTGACAAGATCGCCTGCCTGCGCGGACGCCGGGGTGGTGAAACGGCAGACACAGAGGACTTAAAATCCTCTGGGAGGTGACTCCCGTGCGGGTTCGAGTCCCGCCCCCGGCATGCAAAATACCGCACCATGCTTGGTGATTTGGCTCGCAGCGCGATGGATGTCAAGCGCGAGACAAGGTGGAATGAGGCGTTACTTTGGCTGTACTTTGGCTGTTCTCTAGACAAACGAGAGAACGTTGAAGCGATCAGACCGCAGCGAGCCTTCGGGAATCACACCCAAATAGGACCGCACTGCTCGATGCACGATTGCTTCTCGTCTCCAGCATTTGCAGCATTGCGGCGAGCGCGTCGCGCTAAACATTGATTTTGGCCTGCCCCCCGAAAACTCTCCCGAAATGAGATAGAGTCCGTCGCCAAAAAAGGAGACGGGCCATGAAGGGAACTCGCTTCAGCGAGGAGCAGATCATCGGGGTGCTGCGCGAGCAGGAGGCCGGCGCGAAGACCGAAGAGGTATGTCGGCGTCACGGGATCTCGACTGCAACCTTTTACAAGTGGAAGTCGAAGTACGGCGGGCTGGAGATCTCGGACGCGAAGCGGCTCAAGGGGCTGGAGGATGAGAACTGCAAGCTGAAGCGGCTGCTGGCCGAGGCCATGCTCGACAACGCGGCGCTCAAGGACCTGCTCGGAAAAAACGTCTAAGGCCTGCGGCGCGACGGGAAGTGGTGATCAAGGTGATGGAGCGTCGCGGGCTGAGTCAGCGGCGAGCGTGCGAGCTGGTCGGGCTGGATCGTTCGACCATGCGCTACCGGTGCAGGCGGCCGGAAGACACGGCACTTAGGGAACGACTGCGCGAGCTGCCAGCGGAACGTCGGCGGTTCGGGTATCGGCGCCTGGGGTGGATGCTCGCCCGCGAAGGCCACACCGTTAACCACAAGAAGCTGTACCGGATCTATCGCGAGGAGCGGCTCATGGTACGCCGGCGGCGAGGGCGCAAGAGGGCATTAGGGACAAGAGCTCCGATGATGCTGCCGGACAGGATCAACGTCTCGGACACGCTCAACGACGGCCGGCGCTTCCGCATCCTGTGCATCGTCGACGACTACAGTCGCGAATGCCTGGCCACGGTAGTCGACACCTCACTGAGCGGCGTGCGCGTCGTGCGCGAGCTAGAGCGGTTGGTGGAGGAGCGAGCGCTGCCGGAGACGGTGGTCAGCGACAACGGAACGGAACTGACTAGTGGTGCGGTGCTGGGCTGGGCCACCAGGAGGGTGGCGTGGCATTACATCGAGCCGGGCAAGCCAGTGCAGAACGCCTTCATCGAATCGTTCAACGGCAAGCTGCGCGATGAGTGCCTCAACGAATACGTGTTCTCAACCCTGGCGGAAGCTCGGACGATCATCGAGGCCTGGCGTCAGGACTACAACCAGCTGCGGCCACACTCGAGTCTTGGTGCGCTGACGCCGAACGAGTTCGCGGCGCTTAAACGGGAGCAAACGATACCGTCCACGGAGGGCGAAATAACCGGCGGACTCTACTTATGAATGGCGGGAAAACGGGGGGCAGGCCACCTGGACGACATCAAGCCATTGAGGCGTCAGGAGCTCTGGAAAACATCAGCGTTGTCCGCGACTTGGCTGCTCAGATCGCGAGCGTGACCGATTCCGAGGATGCGGAATCCGAGATTGGCGAGTTCTGAACGGACCGCTTGATCGTGCGCGGCTTGGGCAGGAGCGTCGTGGTGGGGGCCATCGATGAAGACGCAGATGCCTGGTACCCCTTGCCGTTCGTAGTAGAAGTCGGCCTGAACGTGCACCTCGGGCGTGGGCTGGTATTGAGCGTAATCAGGCAGGCGAAGGCCCTGTTTGTACAAATAGTCGAGGAACTCGCGCTCGAATGATGACGCGGGATCGAGTCCCTCGGTCAGGTATTTGTATTGCTCATCTCGTGATCGTCCACTTTTGGTCTCGACAAGTGAGGCCTTCGTAAGTTCAAGCAAAAAATCCTTGACCATCCTCCGGTCGATGCGCCGGTGTTCGAGTTGGTTCGAGTAACTCAACAGGCACTCGTAGCAAGCCGGTCCGCACTTGTCTTTCCATTCGGGGAGATCATCGCCCGTATCAGGATTGAAGTGGCACAGTTCGAGCGCTTTGCGCGCGATTTCGGCGATGGCTGCAGATTCGTTCATCAGACGCTCCCAAATCCCGACACCGCCTTCGGCCGCTTCCCAAAGGATGATTCGCCGGTGATCGCCTTCACCGATAAGCTCGGCGGCGATTTCTTGCTCTTCAACTTCATAGACGATCTGGATGGCACGCTGAATCGCGTAAGCCAGAGTGATGAGAAAGGTTTCGTCGACCGCCGAGACGAGCAGCGGCCGAAGGAAAAGAACATTTCGGCGGTCAGAAACGTATGGTCGGATCTCTGTGACAGGTTGGATTTGTGATTTAGGCCCCGCATCACCATCCTCACCCGCTCCCAGCCACTTGCCGGTCTTGCCGTCGATTGTAAATCCCTGACGTTTGACAGTGACACCGTTGGTGGTGCGGCCGCGTTTCCATCCGTGATTGATCCGCCAGAGGTCGGCGCCCGCGAGGTATGAAGCCTGCAGTTTCGGAGTGCCAGCGTGGTCGCATATCTGTGCGTTTCGCGGATTGAGGCCGCGAAAATGGGTGTCGATTTCGTATCCTTCCCGCCGGCGTTCTTCCTCTTCGGATGAGATTCGCTGGTGCGCCACGGCTCTGACAACAGCCATGGCGAAGAGCTTTGTAGCGACTTCAGAATTTCCCGCCAACTCAGTCTTGCAATATGCACAATGCGAGTTGGTCAGCTCGGGCTCGCGATGCACGTAACCACATCGTTTGCAGAGTTTGACGCTGACCGTGCGGCCTTCCAAACCTCCCGCGCCCAGCACGAGGCCTGTAACTTGATGGCGCTTGCCCTCGTGATAGATGATGTTCTTGGGACCGAATTCTGAGAGGCCAAGAAAACGAGGCCGGTCGATCGGGTCCGTTTCGTCCGCAATTCTAAGCAGGGCTCTCACCGGAAGGCGTGGAAAGTTGTAGCCGGGCGTGAAAGCTTGGCTGGCGAGATAACGATAGGGGTAGAAGTCCGTCTCCTCCCACCTGTCGCTTCGGTTGAGCAAGAGATCGAGGTCTCGCAGAGCTTCACGCTCGTCCTGGCGCGCCTGCTCCACATCCTTTTTGTTTCTGGCGCTGTCCGCTCTCCTTCGAGCGGCGTCGCGCTGGCCGACCGCCGCCGAATAGAGCTCTCGCCATTGATTGAAAGCACGGTCGAATGCGCCGGGCGCGTCATTGATGATTTCGCTCAGCCATTCTGGTCGATACCACGGCGCTTTTAG